>Ga0209542_10000105_pt1 | contig 209196 bp, 235 predicted proteins | sample RifCSPhighO2_01_FD_184028 | JGI IMG/M metagenome (GOLD analysis project Ga0209542, IMG submission 184028) | Soil microbial communities from Rifle, Colorado - Rifle CSP2_plank highO2_0.1 (SPAdes) (version 2) | ecosystem: Environmental > Terrestrial > Deep subsurface > Rock core/Sediment ... | reverse complement strand
ACAGAATCCTTCTATAAATGTGAATGGTGTTAGTCCAGGTAGTTTTGCTTGGAGTTCTAATAATATTGTTGTAACTGTTACTGGAAGTTATTTTGCTTCTAATGCTGAGTTGTTAGTTGATGGAAATCCAGTTACCGTTTTGCCTTCTACTAGGACAGCTACGAGTTTACAATTTAATTATGTTAATCGGATGTTTAGGTCTGGAACACATTCTGTTACTGTTAGAAATCCTACTTCTGAGAGAGTTTCTAATTCTAGGGACTTTTCATTGAGTTCTAATCCTACTATTTCTTCAATAGTCCCTAATGTTTTATCTTATGTTTCTGGAGGTTCTGTGGAAATTATCGGTACGGATTTAGACCCTATTAAATTAATGGCGAATGGGCTTGAAATTCCTAATGTTCTCTGGAGTTCTGGAGGAGATAGGTTAGTTAATTTAGGTATTCTTGGAGGAATTGTTCCTGGAGGAAATTATGATTTTGTAGTTGTTAATAGAGATAATGCTAATTCTATTAGTAATGGTCTTGCTAATAGGCTTAGAATAAATTGGATTTTTGATTATATTTTAAGTTTGAGTACTTCTAGTGCTACTGCTCCTCCTCAGAGTTCATTTGATATTGAAGTTGGCTTGCAAAGTGTTGATTTTATGGATTATGAAGATGTTGTTGTTACTATTGTTTCTCCTCCTGAAATTACTGTGGCTCCTAATGGGGAAGATAGATGTAAGCCTGATTTAACTTGTACATTGTCTTATACTGTGAATGTTGGGAATGTTGTTGCTCAAGATTATACAGTTACATTTACAAGTACATCTGAACAGACTTCGAAAGAACATAGTTCAATTTTGACTGTTCGTGGAGATGTTAGTCCTCCTGAACCTTCTGGAAGTACTAGTGGTGGCGGGGGAGGGGGCGGAGGAAGTCGTAGACCTAAGATAGATCCTGCGCAATGCAATGATAAGAAAGATAATGATTTGGATGGGAAGATAGATTATCCTAATGATTTGGGATGTACTGATAGTAAAGATAATAATGAAGTTAATATTGATTCTATTGTAACTAAGGGTAATTATACATTTGGAGAAGAACTTGAGGAGGAAGAAACTCCAGAACCTACAGAGAATGATATTGAAATAAGAGTTGTATTTTGGAGTTCTGTTTTGATTCTTGTTATCGGAATAATAGTTATGGGAATATTTATATTGAGATATTTAAGAGAGGAAAAAGGATTGAACAAATTAATTGATGTTATTGAAAAGAGTAATACTTCTGGAGCCTAAGGATACAATTTATAAAACTAATAACTCTCAATAGTTTATGAGAAAGAGGGCTTATGTTTTTTTAGTTGTTGCTTTGATTATATCTTTAATTTTTTATTTTAATGTTTTTAGTTTTTATGATTTGTTTGGCAAAATTACTGGGAATCCTATTCTGGCTGATGATGGATTTGTGAGGAACGCTTCGGATTTTGGAACTGGGAGGAATCTTGTTTTATTTAATAAGGACGGTGTTTCTTTGAGTCCTAATTCTTCTAATTCGTCTGAAAATTCTGATTTGATTGATTCTGGATGTGTTATTGATAGTGTTTCTTGGAGTGAGAAGACTGTTGAATTTGGCGGAAATGTTCAAATTGTTGTTTATGGCGAGGGTTGTGATGCTGGTGGTTTTGATGTTGAGGTTTTTGAGAAAGATACTTTTTTTAACGACGGCGTGACCGTTCTTGAAGGTTCTTTTGAAAATGGTCGTGCTTTAATTGATTTTGATAGTTCTAATTTTAATTATTTGTTTGACGAGATTTTTGAGGGTGATGAATTAGAGATTTATTTTGAAGTTGATTTTGACTCTGGAAATGATAAGGTTGTTTCAAGTTTGTTGACGGTTTTTGATGAGGGTATTGATTTAGGACCTAGTGATGGTGAAATGGGTGGTGGAGACTTAAGTGCAAGTGGCTCAGGTTTTGTAGGCAGAGGGTGTAATAATTACCAATATATTGATAAAGATTGCGATGGCTATGTTATTGGCGGTAAAAACAGACATGTTAATATTATCTATAATCTAGAATTTCCTCCTATTCCAGAGTTAGGCGCGGATGCTGATGATAATGATCCCGCTCTTAATACTCCAGCAAGTGTGACTGCAAGATATGGGGATTTTACTAATATCAATAATTTCAAAAATTATCTTCGCGATTTAGGTTATACTCATCAAATTAATAATGTTTACTTTATTTCTTTAGATGGGAATGACTTGACTGGTCAACCAAATAACATCAATCTACCTTATAGACATAGACCTGTTCCTTATAACTCACCCTCGATTATTATACCTGGAGATGTTGTAGTCTATAGAGAAGGAACTTATTCTGAAGCGCTGGATACTGATGGTAGTGCTTATCCTAACTATAATGCTCTCCAAGGGACAGCAACTCAACCTATTCTTCTTATCAGCTATCCAGGGGAACGAGTCATTTTTACAGGTAATACTGTTTCCTATCCTGCTTTTAAGTTTACACAAAATACTAAGTACACTATTGTTGATGGTTTTGAGCTTGACGGAGAAACTCTGCCTAATCAGCTCATGCGAGAAGTGGTTAGCTTTGGATCAGTAGTAGATCATGTTACGCTCAAAAATGCTGATATTCGTAATGGTGAAAGATGGGGTATTTTTGGCTATGGTATAAGCGGTAGAGATTATGTTACTTTAGACAATATTGTAATTCATCATATTAGGACTGAGCATTGCCTTTATAGAAATGATGCTTTTAGCGGTTTAGATACTGATATCGGCTGGGTCATTAGTAATAGTTTATTTTATGCTTGCGATGGCCATAATATTCATTGGAGGGGTGGAACAGATTTTACATTTGAAAATAATACTTTCCATAGCAGTAGATGGAATAATATAGAAATAAAGAATAGTGCTACAAACGGCATTATTAGGAATAACCTTTTTTTTAATGCAGGCAGAGCTCCTTTAGTATTTTATGAAGATAATGATGCGCAAAGAGAGCAAGCTAATGGAATAGATAATATTTTAGTCACTCAAAATATTTTTGCTGCAAGAGCTGGATCAAATGGAGTAAATCCAGACGCTTCTGCTCACCCAGCCGTTCAATATGCGCATAATAGAGATCCTCTTCAGGGGCACTTTATCAGAACTCATAGAAATATTAGATTTATTAATAATATTTTTTACGTTGCTAATGAAGTTGTTTTTAACTTTGATCATGCTCCAGATATTTCTGAGACGACTATTGAAAAAAATATCTTTTATCGTGTGGGCGCAAATCCTCCTAATGATTGGGCTGGAATGAGTGTCTGCGATTGGACTGATAGAACTCATAATGCTATGGGCTCATGTCATGGTCGAGATCTTTATATTTGGAATTTTGCAGATATGCACAATTCTACTTCACGACCTCAGTTTAGGAATAACTTATTTATAAATCCACTTTTTATGAATGTAAATAATCTTTATACTACTCAATTTACACCTCGGTTTTATAATTTCTTGCCTACACAAAATAGTCCTAACATAGGTTTTGCCTTACCTCAATATACGACTCCTGCAGATATTCGAGGGGTCTTAAGAGATGGTTCTCCTGATGCTGGAGCTTATGAATATGATCCTTTGAGTGCATCAACTCCGTTTTTACTTGGAACTCAACCCCAATATTTTGCTCTTGGGACAAATACTCCAGTTACACTTAGAGGATATAATTTTAATTCTCTTGCAGAATTAGAAATCTGTGATTCTACTTCTCAATGCAACATAATTTCAAACTCAAATATTCAATTTATTAATTCTCAAGAAATAAGATTTAATTTTAACTCAGCCGTTATTGGAGCTTATAGACTTAGAGTTGTTAATCCTGGAAATGTTTACAGTGTTAATAGAGTTGTTTTGACTGTACAGGGTGTTCCTGCCAGACCTACTGAACTTATTTCTACTTCTGTTTCTCCTACTAGTGTTTCTTTGTCTTGGCAGGATAATAGCAATAATGAAAATGGGTTCCATATTGAAAGGAGCTTGTTGCCGACTTCAGAATTTACACGGATTGGGACTAGTTTTGTTAATGACAATACTTTTACAGATACTACTGTCTCTCCTGGTGCTACTGGTATTACTTATTATTATAGAGTCAGGGCTTTTAATTATGTATTAAATTCTGAATATTCTGATATTCTTCGAGTTGATGTTCCTCCAGCACTGTCTTGTACACAGCAGGGTGGAACTATTTGTCTGACTGGATATTTTTGTTCAGGTAATTCATTGTCTCACACAGGGACAGGAATCTGCTGTGATGTCGCTTGTCAGATTTCTTCTTCTATTAGCGCTCCGGTTTTGTATACTTATCCTATAGATGCAAATTCCATTCAAATTACATGGGTTGATACTAATAGCAATGAAGAAGGTTTTCAGATTGAGTTTATGCCTCAAGGCGGAACATGGGGGCAGATTCCTGGCGCTAATTCTGGCCCTAATACTGAGAGCACAGTGCATAATGGTTTAGTTGAAAATACGAGATATAATTATAGAATGAGGGCTTATATTGGATCTCAATTTTCTTCATATTCTAATCAAGATTATTCTATAACTCCTCCTAATACTCCTACTAACTTAGTTGTTACTCGACTTTCTTCGACTCAAGCTAGATTGGATTGGAGAGATAATAGTAATGGAGAATTGAATTTTAGGGTTCAAAGATGTACTGGTGCTGGCTGCACTACTTTTGCAGATCTTTCCGGCGCTACTAATTTACCTGCAAATACTGTAACTGTCCCAAGTACTGTAACTTATACTGATAATACTCTTTCCTTAGGTGTTGAATATGTTTATAGAGTTAGGGCAGAACAGAGCTGGTGGTCATCTCTTTGGTCTAATACTGCTTCCACTGTTTCTGGTATCTCTGTTCCTAATGTTCCTAGTGGATTAACTGCTACTGCTTTGTCTGCCACAAGTATGAGATTAAATTGGAATGATAATAGTAATAATGAACAAGGGTTTACTTTACAATATAAATTGAGTACTGCTCCTGAAAGTTCTTGGGCTAATGTTCCTGGAGCAAGTAATTTGCCTTCTGGAAATGGAGGAACTTTGACTTATCCACAGACTACAAGTTTAGTTGCAAATACAGCTTATAATTATAGAGTGCGTGCTTATAATGCTGTAGGAAATTCTGCATGGTATCCTACAGGCGTGCCTTATCCTACTGGGACGACTTTTAATTGTAATCCTAATCAACAGGAAAGTTGCGACAACCGGGTCGGAGTTTGCGCTGGTGCCACGAGAACATGCTCTGCATCAGGACAATGGAGTGTTTGCAATTACCCTTCTACTTACGCATCTGTTGAGACAGGCGCTTCATTATGTATTGATAGATTGGACAATGATTGCGATGGCGAAGGAGATTATGATGGTGCTGGAGTTCCTGCAGTTACGCATGGAGATGGTGGATGTACTGTTTCTATTACTGGAATTAATGTACCTATACAAGTATTTACTTCTTCTAACTTTAATTTGGATTGCACTTCTAGTCCTTCTAATGTAAATAGTATTATTGGAACTTTGGATGGTGTTTCTTGTGGGTTTGTTAATTGGTTTGGTAATGTTGCTAGATTTAATTGTGCAAGTTCTTCTACTCCAAGAGTGCAGGTTGCTCAGTGTGATGTAAATATAAGCAAGTCTTACAGAACTGGAACTGCTATGAGTTCTAATGTGAATGTTGTTTCTAATGTATGTAGCTCATATTCTACTTTAAGCTCATGTGAAGCTGTTTCTGGAAATATTTGCGATTGGGTTTTGGGATGTTCTGGTACGCGATCTAATGGATTTGGAGACAGATGTGTTCCTACAGGAACTGGAACTGGGAATTATATGTGTAGATATCTAGGATCAACAAACCCTCTTAGTTGTGGTGCTACTTGTGATGGAACTGTTAATGGGTGTAGTCAAACACAAAATTGTGACTTGAATTCTTGCGGTTGTGTTGAACAGAATCCTTCTATAAATGTGAATGGTGTTAGTCCAGGTAGTTTTGCTTGGAGTTCTAATAATATTGTTGTAACTGTTACTGGAAGTTATTTTGCTTCTAATGCTGAGTTGTTAGTTGATGGAAATACTGTTACTGTTTTGCCTTCTACTAGGACGGCTACGAGTTTACAGTTTAATTATGGAAATAGAATGTTTAGAACTGGAACACATTCTGTTACTGTTAGAAATCCTACTTCTGGGAGAGTTTCTAATTCTAGGGATTTTTCATTGAGTTCTAATCCTACTATTTCTTCAATAGTCCCTAATGTTTTATCTTATGTTTCTGGAGGTTCTGTGGAAATTATAGGTACGGATTTAGACCCTATTAAATTGATGGCGAATGGGCTTGAAATTCCTAATGTTCTCTGGAGTTCTGGAGGAGATAGGTTAGTTAATTTAGGTATTCTTGGAGGAATTGTTCCTGGAGGAAATTATGATTTCGTTGTAGTTAATAGAGATAATGCTAATTCTATAAGTAGTTCTTTTAATAATAGGCTCAGAATAAATTGGGTTTTTGATTATATTTTAAGTTTGAGTACTTCTAGTGCTACTGCTCCTCCTCAGAGTTCATTTGATATTGAAGTTAATTTACAAAGTGTTGATTTTATGGATTATGAAGACGTTATTATTACAGTTAATTCTACTCCTGAAGTTACGGTTGTTCCTAAAATAGTTGGATTAGATAGATGCAAACCCGATTTGAATTGTACTTTATCTTATACTGTTAATGTTGGAAATGTTATTGCTCAAGATTATGTAGTTACATTTACAGGTACATCTGAAGAAACTTCGAAGGAACATTCTCAAATATTGACTATTAGAGGCGAAGTTGGAGGTAGCTCTAGTAGTGGGGGGGGCTCTAGCGGAGGAGGAGGTGGCGGAAGAGGTAGGCCTAAGTTGACGCTTGCGCAATGCAATGATAAGAAAGATAATGATGGCGACGGATTGATTGACTTTAACAAAGATTTAGGTTGCGATAGTTTGAAAGATAATAATGAAGTTAATATTGATTCTATTGTAACTAGGGGTAATTATACATTTGGAGAAGAACTTGAGGAGGAAGAAACTCCAGAACCTACAGAGAAAGATATCGAAATAAGAGTTGTATTTTGGAGTTTTGTGTTGATTCTTGTTATCGGAATAGCAATTGTTGGAATTGTTATTATGCGTTATGTTAGAAGGGAGAAGAGATTTAAAGAGTTGATAAATAGAGATGATTGGAGATAATTGATAGGTAGTTATTAATAAGGATATTTTATAAAATGCTTTATTCTTAATGGTTTATGAAAAAAGGAAGGAATTCTAAATTTGTTTTTGTTATTATTGCAATTGTTATTGTGATTGGTTTTTTAGTTTATCATTTTAAGGATGAGATTGGATTGTCTCCTGAAGAAGCTGGTCTTCCTGAACTTTCGTACGTCTATCCTTCGATAATTTCTAACGGCCAAAATAACTCTCTTAAAATTATTGGTCAGGATTTTGATTCAACTACCCAAGTAGTGGTGAATCTTATTCCTCTTCCTTCTTCATCATATACTCTAATTAATGATCACGAAATAGATGTAAGTATTCCTCAAGGATTCATACCGGGCAGTTATTCTTTTCAGGTTTCAGACGGAGTTACGTTAAGCAATGCTACTTCTGCGTATCTTCTTGAAGAGAAATATGATTCTATGCCTCCTTTTGGAGCTTCTGTAGAAGGGACCCTAACTGCTGATTATAGCTCTGACGTTTTTGGCTATGGTCCTGGGTGGACTTTGACTTATTATGATTCGTCGAATATACTTACTTATTATTTTGTTGAGCGCGAAGTACAATCAGGACTCTTTACAGTTCATGTGAAGTATAATGACTATGAAAGTATTATTCCACTAAAAGACGCAGGCACCCTTTATCGCAATGGAGGCGGTACTTTGTTATTTCCATTAAGCTCCAGAACAAATACTCCCTCACTGGTGAATGTTTATCAGCATGGGGAAGATACACTTACGTTTATCTATAACGAGAACGATTTATCTGGAAATCAAAAAATCTACCAATTCGCGCTTAAGGGAAAAACTCTTGTTATGGATTTTGCAAGTAATCCTGGTAAACATCAATATCCTGAAAATTATGAGGGCTTATTTTTAGGAAGTATAGAGGGCTATGCACTTAAAAATCAAGATGTTGACTATATGGGGATTGCTCCGCTTTCTCTCGTGTTAGGCTCAGAACAGAATCCTCTTTACTTTTATTCTCTTTATCCTGATGCGACACAAAGCAATGGCCAAAATACTGAAAGAAGGGGATGCTCTAGTGAAAACCACGCCTCTTCATGTTATGTCTATAATAAATACCTTCCCCGAGTAAACAGCACAGAGATACTTTCTTTAAGAGAAAGGTATTATCTCACAGTAAGCGATAATGCTGAAGACCTTCTCGTTAATATGAGTAATCCTAAGTCTGCCTATCGAGAGGAGCTTGTTACGAAGAGTTTTTTTGAATGGTACTCCTCTGGGATACAGTCTGCATTTAATAAAGATACTATTGCTCTTCGCTGGACGTCTCCAGAATCCGGTGAAGCAATCATAAGTGCAGAGCTAGACAGGGCTGATGTCTTGAACTGCATTTTTATATTTAGCGAGGGTTCAAAATTTTATATCAAAAAGAACAACGAGATACTCTTAGAAGAAAGATTCCCTGCAGGTGATCCCAATAAGAGATCACTTCTCCTCTCAACGAATGTAAATTCTGGAGATAATATTAGTTTTGAAATAAACGCTCCCGTAGGCTCTTGTGAGAAAATCAATTTGTCTGCTAGAATAAACGTGGGTTCTTCAGGATACTCCTTTCCTGAAAATTTTTCGCCTTTTCAAGGAGTAAACGGTTGGAGATATCTTCAAAACTATAATGGAACCTACTATCCTCTAGAGTGGGATACGACGCTGAACCGGTGGCAGTCTTTAGACTATTGGGGCTATGTCGGAAATGGGAGTATTTCACCCTTAACGGGCAAGGACTTCTTTCATATGTCCTCCCTATTAGAGGAGTTAAAAATATTTGGTTTAGAGGATCTCATCGTTATTTACCAACCTCACGCAAGGTATGGATGGGATAGCCCAGTTCCAGGACAACTCCCCTCAAGTGTTGCTAAGGGGGGAGAATTGGGGATGAGATATCTTTCTGAAACTGCAAAGTCAATCCCTAGGAGCAGATTTGGAGTATACACGCAGACATTATGGATATCAAGATATTTTCCAAGCAATATGCCTAACTATTTTTCTTTATACTATGATCAAATAATAAGAAATGTTACGGGAGGAATCATGATAAATGCTTATGCTATTACCCCCTATTCATTTACGAATGCAGGAGTTTGCGAGGGGGGCATAAACTTTTGTGGGGATAATATCTCTTTTATGGGGAATAGGTATAACTATTCATGCCCGCTCAATCTCGTGTGCCATTATCCTGGGAACTATCTTTTTACATTGATGGATTTAGGTAAGGCACTTGAACCTACAGGGAATAGGGGGGCATTCTATAGAATAGATGCAGGATATGCTTCAGAAAATTATGGAATAACAGCACTCTATACTGATATGATTGGGGCAGCAGCATTAATTTCAGGTCATCTTGACCATTATACTCCAGATTCAAAAGTAAAATCAGTGAGTGAATTTCTTAGTGAGTCTAAGAATGCTTATACTAAACTAAAATCTCTCTATGATGGCCCTCTAACATCTGAGCCATCATACTCGGCATTGTATGGGAATGAGGAGAATTACCGAAGGTCGGATGTCTTGAGTGCAGGGTATTTAGATTTTATTACTCCTGCCCCTGATAGGCAGTTGCGAAATAATACTCTTTTGCCAGATTTTGCACAAAAGATTCTTAATCAAAAGTCGTCTACTCATGGGTATGGATTATGGGCAAGGACCATTGGCTGGCCTGGAGCGAAGGCTACGTTTGGGGACGAAGAATATGACTGGTATCGGGCAACAACTCTTGGATTTGGCTTCGGGTCATATTTATGGAATGACGTTTCTGCAGACAAGCTACCTTATCCAGAGTATATTTATAGGACTCTTAAAGAATACTATATGCTTAAAGGAGCCTTACCTTACTATAGAACAACTCCTGTGAAGAATATTCTTTATGAGAGCAATGGGAGATTAGTAAATCTTTCTTTAGCTCTTAAAGAAGGAGTTAATTTTCAGGATGTTCGCTTATACACTGAGTATATGAATGAGTTTAAAGTATATGTCAATTATGATAGAAACAGCAACTGGACTCTGCAAACACCTAAGGGAGATATCACGCTTCCTCCTCATGGGTATGTGATGTGGTCAGCAGATAACTCGTTTTTTGCAGCGTCTTACCTTCATCAGGGAAGCCGAGTAGATTATGTGGAGTCTCCTAGTTACATTCTTAAGGATGGAAGAGGAGTGGTCTCTTCTTTTTTTGATGGTTCTACTTCAAAATATCTCTCCCTTACGAAGGGAAGTGACACTATTTACTGTGAGCCAGGTTTTGGATGTTTTAAAAACACGGTTTTTGAATCTCCTGACAATGTAAGGATAAAGCCAAGGGCCATACTCTCCTCATTCCCCCAAGAAAGAAACTATTTTGAAATACGAGGAGAGAATATTCATGAATATACGAAAGTTAGGTTAAGAGGGGCAGAGTTGCCTGAAAGATCTTATAAATCTTCTGAAGGTAAGATTTCGTTAGTAGATGTTGGAAGCTTGCCTTTAAGAATAAACACCCTTGAACTTCTTAATCCTTCAGGACAGGCAGCTTCTATTAATATTACGATAAGCGATCAAGATAACGACGGAGATAATGTTCCTGATGAAATTGATCAATGTCCGGCTACCGTCGCCCAGTATTATAATCGCACAAATAGACTTAATGGATGCCCTCTTCCTTTGGCAGATATCTTTACTCCACGACTCACAACAGATTTTCGTGATGTGGACAATTTCCCAAGTGCCAGTGAAGTAAGTATAGGATTAGTTAATAAGGGAAAGATATTCTTTAGGGAATCTCTGGATCTTCGATACTTTAACACATCAACTTCACGTCATGAACCTCTCAACCTTGATGATGGAATAATGATAATGGACAAGAATATCTCTATCAATTCAGCAAAATATCCTTTGCTTAATAAACCTGCTCGCTTAACCTTTTACAACATCACTTTTTCAAACCCCATTATTTTGCGTGACGGAGCTCCTTGCAGCGCTTGCGATCTTATAGACTTTTCAAGTAATGCTTATACTGTCGATGTTCCCGGATTTTCTTCTTACTCTGTTGTTGAAGGAAGATGCGGAGATGATTTTTGTAGTGTTGTTGAATCTTGTAATTCTTGTTCACTGGATTGCGGGACTTGTCCATCTGGTAGTTCTAGCTCGTCTGGGGGTTCATCTGGTGGCTCGTCTGGTGGCTCATCTGGAAGCTCGAGTGGTGGGCCTCCTAGAGTTTTGACTCAGTGTTCGGATAGAATTGATAATGATTTAGATGGATTTATTGATTATCCTTATGATTCCGGATGTTTGAATAAAGAGGATAATAATGAGGTTGATTCGAGTGTGTTGAATAATACAAATAATTTTCAAAATAAAACTAATTCTTTTATTGGCAATAATGAAATTGAAGAAGGGGAATATAAATTAAAGATATTCTTTGTGTTGGCTCTTAGTGTTTTTATCATTGGTGTATTAATTGTAATTCTTTCGATTATTCGCTCTTATAGGTATCATAGGGGATTTAGACAATTTAATAAGCAAATGCAGATGCATGAGGATATGAATGGCTAGTTTCTCTAGAAGATATATTTATTAATGTGTTTTATATTGATTGTTTGAGGTATGATGAAGTTTACTGTTAATATAAGGAAGAGGCATTTGATTGCTTTTTTGTTTAGCTTTGTTTTGTTTTTAGGAGTTTATTTTGTTATGGCTCAGACTGCAACTTCTAATCCTAGACACGATAGCAATGAGGTATGGGTGAGAGATATTACTCAACCGGGGCATCCTACTTTTGTTGCCCAGACTTTGGAAAGCTGGCTTGGCTGGTTAGGAGGTAAAGTTTTAGATAATAGTCAAGATATTACGAATTTGCAAAATAGCGTTCCGCAGGTTGTTGAAGGTCGCGAAGTTTATTTGGGAAGAGTGACTATTCCAGTTAGCAGTTCGACATCTACTATTCAGGCTTCTTCTTTTAGTGGAATTTCTAGAGTTAGATTTAATATTGTTTCAGGCGGTGCTTTTGGATGCCCTGTTGGAACAAACGTTATATGCGGAAGTGGAAATCCCATATCTAATGGGGCTTGGGCGTGTGCTTGTGATTCAACTGGGCAGAGAGCTACAGGAACTTCTTGTATTGGAGGTAATCCTCCTTCTATTAGTTTTGGTGTTGTTCCTCACTCAGGGGAGGTTAGCGGGCATATTATTCAGAGTGGATTCTCAAGAATACTTGTTAGTTCTTGCGGGAGTGCTCCCTTTGGAAACAAAGTTATAGATGTTTATGCTACGCCCCAAGTCATAAAAGTAGGCAACACCCGATTTGGAGATATAAGGCCTATACAAGGATATTAATTCAATTCTAAACTTTTTAAGATGTGTTGTTTCTTGAATTGCTTTAAATGTCTCTAATTGTTTGAGACGAGGAAACCGGAATATCTGATTATTTATTGCCTAATAAATATTCATAGAATGGGATGAGTTGAGGGGATTTATGTTACTTGTGATTAAAATAATTTCACAATCTGCCTAATTTAAACCCAATGATTCTAAGATATCTTGTTTTTTAAATTCTTTTAAGTCGTCATAAGTTTGACCTGTTCCTAAGAAATATATTGGCTTCTTAGTTATGTAGGAGACTGATAATGCTGTTCCACCTTTTTCATCAATGTCTGCTTTGCTTAATATAATTCCGTCGATTCCTAGGGCTTCGTCGAAAGTTTTTATTTGTTCGAGCATGTCATTGCCTGTTGTAGACTCGCCTACAAAAATCTTCTTGTTTGGTTTAATTGTTCTGATTAATTTTTCCATTTGTTTTATTAGATTTTCTTTTGTGTACATTCTTCCTGCTGTGTCAATTAGAAGACATTTTATTTTGTGTTTTTCTGAATATACTTTTGCATCAAATGCTATTGATGTTGGGTCTGTATTATACTCTCCTTTTATTATTGGGACTTTGAGCTTATTTGCATGTATTTCTAATTGTTCTATTGCTGCTGCTCTGAATGTGTCTGCGGCTGCTAGTACTACTGAGATATTGTTCTTTTTTAATAGATTGGCTAATTTTGCTATGCTTGTTGTTTTTCCTGTTCCGTTTATTCCGAAGAATAAGATAATATAGGTGCCTTGGTAATTTTTTATTTCGTCTATGAGATTTGGAGAGTCTGTTAAAACGCCCTCTATGGCTGTTTTAATTGATTGGATTACTTTGTTTTTGATATCTTTAGATTTTGATTCTTGTCCTACTAGCGAGTTTATTAGATTTTCTTTTATTTTGTCTACGACTTCGAGGGCAACGTTGTGTTCTAGTAAAATTATTTCTAAATCTTCAAATATTTGTTCTACTTGTTGTTTTTCTATTTTAGAGGTTGTGAATTTGCTTAGAATATTTGAGAAGAATCCTTTTTTTTCTTCTTTTGGTTCTTTTTTCTCTTGCTCTTCTTCTTTTATTTCGGCTTCTATTTCATTTTCCGTGACTTCTGATTCTAGTTTTTCTTCTATTTTTTGTCTTTTGGTTTCTTTCTTTGATGGTTTGCTCTTTATTGATTTTACCTTTCTATCTTTCGATACTTTTTTTTCTTTTGTTTTTTTTGGCTTTTTGGCTTTTTCTTCTTTCTTTTCTGTTCCGAAGAATGATTTTAGCTTGTCTTTTAGCAGTTTAAACATGAAATTATTGATGCGAGAAGGTTTATAAGTTTTTTATGCCAAGGTTTATCTGATGAAAACCTTGGACATTGTAAAATTTGAATTTATTGAATCTGGTGAAATTTTACAATGAAAGGTGTTTTCGTTATTCTTGATGGTGTTGCGGATGACTCTTGTTCTCAGCTTAAAGGTAAGACGCCGCTGGAATATGCAAAGACTCCAAATTTAGATTATTTTGCTTCATCCGGGGCAGTTGATTATTGTTTTCCTATTGCCAAAGGAATTGCTCCGCAATCTTCTAGTGGTTTAGTTTCTTTATTTGGTGCAGATTTTAGAGATTATTCTCGAGGACTTTTAGAAGCTGTTGGTGCTGGAGTACATTTGAATGACGGAGATTTAGTTTTCAGATGTAATTTTTCTACTATTGAAAATCTTGGTAGTTTGAAGTTAGTTGATCGGCGTGTTGGTAGAACTTTAACTACCTGTGAAGCTCGTGAACTTGCTGATGCTATAAACTCTAAGGTTAAATTACCTTTCAGGTTTGAGTTGATTCCTACTATTGGACATAGAGCTGTGCTCGTTTTTAGAGGAGTTCTTTCTGATAAGGTTTCTAATGTTGATCCGTCTTATGAGGATGGGCTGTCGGTTGAAGGAGAGAATAATCAAGTTTTATGGTCTAAACCTCTTGATAGCAGCAATAGGGCCATTTTGTCTGCCGATTTGTTGAATACATTCGTTAAAAAAAGTTATGTTATTTTGGAAAATCATTCTGTTAATTTTGCTCGTAAGAAGAAGGGGTTTTTTCCTGCTAATTTTATTTTATGTCGTGATCCTGGAATTGCCCCTGTTAAAACTAAGAGTTTGAAAGGTTCTTGGATTGGTTTAGGATATATGCCTTTAGAGAAGGGTGTTGCTAATGTTTTTGGTATGAGATTATTTTCTTTCGATTACTCCTCTATGGACTCGAATGATTTTTATGAACATACTGAAAAAATGCTTGCTAAGGTATTGAAGAAGGCTATTGAGATGATTGATGATAATAAAAATATTTATGATTATTTTTATGTTCATTTTAAAGAAACTGATTTGCCTGGGCATGATAATAAGCCTATGCAGAAAGTTAAGTTTATAGAAATGATAGATAAGGATTTTTTTGGATATTTGAGGAGATTGAATGACTTTAGCCTTTTAGTTACTGCAGATCATACTACTTCTTGCAGGACTAAGAGTCATACTTCTGCCCCCGTTCCTGTTTTGTTTTTTAAGTCTGATTTGATTAAAAATTCTGGAAAGAGATTTATTGAAAGTGATGGTTTGAAAGGGAGAGAATTTACTGGTCGACAACTTTTGGGGAAGACTTTGTTTTCTTAAGTGATTTTTTATAATAGGATAATACCTTCTATATGTTCAAAATGTTTTTTGTTAAATGTAGCAAGAATACATTTGTTTGTTAGGCAAATAGATGCAATAAATATATCCCTAATATCTGTTGTTCTTCCTTTGCTTTGTAGTTCTTTAAAAATGGCGCTTGCAATTCTCGCAGAATCTTCGTCAAAATCTAAAACGTACACTTTATTTCTGAATGAGTCTATTGCTTCCAAATTTGTTTTTCTGAGAAGCAGTTCAAATAATGTAACTGTAGTTATGTAAACTGTATCTTGTGCTATTTTGTCAGGAATATTTTTTGCTCGTTCTTCATTATTAAGAATAGCGATTACTGTGTCTGTGTCTAAACATATTTTTTGTTCCATTTTTTCCACTCCTCTTTTAGCGATTTTTCTATTTCTTCAGATTCTTTATCTTTTTTGAGCAAACCTAGACAAGATTTTAACCCATTGCCTGTTTTGTTTTTCTTTGCGTTGAGCATATTCATTATGACTTCGCTAAAGCTACGTTCAGCCTTTCTTGACTTTAATTCTTCATATGCCTCATTAGACACCATTATTGTTTTTGCCATAGTGTTCATATGAATATACATAGCTATATAAACTTTACTTTTTTGTAGATTTGTATGAGTGAAAATGATGAATCTGCATTTATGGAATACTTCGGGGATACTCCAAGAACTAGATTTTTGAATTTCTTAATTGGAAATCATTTTTTTGACTTTAATATGACTGAAATTGCAAATGAATCTAACATTAGTTATAATTCTTTACTGGTATTTTTTCAGGGTTTTTTGAATAAGGGAATTGTTATTAAGACAAGGAGAGTTGGAAAGTCTGATATGTATAAATTTAATTTGGAAAATCCAATTGCAAGAAATTTTTTGAAATTTGCCTGGCTTCTGACAAAACAAGATTTGGGCATAGAGGATGAGGGTATTGTTTTAGCAAGTAACGTTCCTGTTAAGCATAATTAATCAATATTTTTTGATGAACACAATATATATATATATATATAGGATTTTCAATTAATTGTTGTATGAATAAGGGTGGTTTATGGATTGTTATTTTAGTTGTTATATCTATTATTGGAATTAGTTATTCTCAATTGTCACCTGATTTAGCTCCTAGAGTTTATTCTTCTTGCATTACGCCTCCGGCGTATCCTGGAGTGATTACGCAGTCTGAAACAATATGTTCTGGAACTTATTATGATGGGATAGAGATTGCTGGGAATAATATTAATTTGAAATGTTCTGGTGCTATATTTGCAGGCTATTCAAATCCAAATAGGATGAATGGTTTATTGATTAATGGTTCTTATAGAAATATAACTGTGGAAGATTGTATATTTTCAGTTTTTCCTGAAAATGGGGTTTCTTTGAGCGGTCCTGTTGGAACGGCTAATCCTCAAAAACTGACTGGAGTTTTGTTGAAGAATGTTACTGCTTTTGGAAATGGGGGAGATGGTTTGAAGATTAAAGAAAATACTTATCAAACTGATGCTTTAGGTGGCAAATATGATTCCAATGGAAAGAATGGGATTCATTTAGTCTCCGAATATAAAGACCCTTTAAGATATAATATAAATCCTGACTTGTATCCTAAATATTTTCCTAATGATGTAAGATTGTTTAATGCAACGATGTCTAATAACTGGAATAATGGAATACATGTTGATGCGGAGAAGTATTATAGACAACCCGATGATATCTTACTTGAAGATAATATCTTAATTTTTGACGGAAATCGTATAAATAATAACTTGGAAAATGGAATAAAGAATACTGACTTTTTCATTAATATTACTCTTCAGAATGGTTGGTCTGGTGTTGAAGGCAAATATTTTATTGCAAGAAATAAAATATGGAATAATAGTTTGGCTGGAATCAAAATACATACTAAAAAAACACAAGGGCCTTTAGGCACAGAAATAAACTGCTCTGAGATTATTTCATCAGGGCAATATTCTAGAAGTAAACTGGCAATCTCCTCAATAAATTATATTTACTGGAATCTTATTGAAGAAAATAAAGATGGAATTGAAGTGACTGTGGATAGTAACTCTACGCCAAACTCTACAAATTCTTGCGGAGGTACGCTTCCAGGATATGCTTCAGGATTGTATCTTTCTATCGCTAATAGGATAAGATATAATAAAGAATCTGGTGTTTTATATCATTTAATGTATCCTTTTCCTATAACTGGAATAAACTCGGACTTTGTGACTTATATTGGCACTCAAGACTCTTATTACCAGAACATTATTTCTTCAAATGGCAATAGTGGGGTATTCCTTAATGGTTCTGCATCTGTCATGAACGATAGCAATGCGGTTATGAGATTTTCTAGTTTGCGTCTATATTGCAATGATATAATTCAAAATAGAGATTATGGGCTTAGAATTACAGGAAGGAATAATCCTTTATCTATGGAGGGAACTATAAATTTAATTATAGATATGCAGAATATTATTGAACAAAACTTTATTGGCGGCGTTTATTTAAATTATACAAGACATCCTTATCTTGACGGGATTGTTAGTGTTTATAACTCTCATATTGGAAATCATCCATTATTTGATTTCTATAATAATGTTTACCGCACAAGTCCTTATAATTTTTTGGAACAAAATGATTTTGTTGCTAGTCCTCTTTTAGCTTTTGATATAGGTAATGTGTTAAATTGGAGAAATAACTATTGGAGCGATTACAGTCCTACTTGTGTTGATTCTAGTCCTCAAGATGGGTGGTGCGATGTTAATAGACCAATACCTGTTGCAAATCAAGATACGCAACCTAAAGCAGGTTTACCTTGGGGAAATAATGCTCGAGGATACTTGCCACTTGACCAAGGAATGACATTGAGCCAGTGTTATGTGGATATGCCTCTATATCCTCAAAGGCCTCAAAATCCTGGTGGCGGTGGCGGTAATCAGAGAGATCCTGTAGAACCTGATTGAAATCCTGGGAGTTCTCAGTCTGATGGATAAATAATTTGTTTTTTATTTTTCTTTTTTAATTGACTTAACTTCTTTTTCAGTGACATCATATTTATAAGATGAGATAGGGTTTTTTGTTTATGTTAAAATATGAGGAGTTATATGAGATATTGCGCAAGGAGAAAATGAATGATTCTTTACAGAAAATACCTACTGATTTTATAAAGAGTTTTTCTGAGCTTATTCATGAAAATAAACGTAACATTACGAGTAATGGTGACTTTTTTGCTGAGGAACTTGTTCGCGATAAGAAACAGTATGAGAATTCGATGGTTTTGTTTAAGGAGTTAATACTCCGTAGAAAGAAAAAATTGCTTAATTTAGTTTTCATCGCTAATGAGACTAGCGTTATGAAGAAGGATTTTGAAAATATGCTTCCATTTGAGAAGGATTTGTTCGATTCTTTGCTTTCTTCCGTTGAACAGACTGATAAATTGATTTCAATGCTTTTGATTAATGAGGCTTCTGCGAGTCAAGTTTCATTGCTTATTACAGACGATATTGAGCCTTTTGTTGGGATGGATGGGGAGTCTGTCGGGCCTTTCAAAAAGGGGCAGTCTGTTTTATTAGATAGGAAGGTTGCAGATATTTTGATTGGCGGGCAGAAGGCAGTGAGCGCTTGATTTTACTAAAATATAAATAGTCTACAGGTTTAATTTTATTTGTGAAGATAAAGTCAAAAAAGCAGGTTAGAAAAAGTAGTTATAAATTTAAGAATTATAGAGCTATTATTTTTACTGTAGGTTTGATATTAATTATAATTGGTTTGGCGTTTGATTTTAACAAGCTTTTTACAGCTTTGTTTATTGGAATTGGTGGATTGCTTATATTGTTTAGTGATATAAGGTCAGTAATTTATGGAGAAGATTGAGGTTTTGTGCTTCTCTTTCTAATACCCTATATTTAAATAAATAGAATTTATCTTATTTAAATGGTTAAAAGAGTTAAGAGAGAAATTAAACAGTCAAATATTCTTGGCATTTTATCTATTGTATTTGGGTGTTTAAGTATAATTCCGTTTTTAGGAATTGTTTTTGCTATTACTGCTATTGTTTTAGGGATAATTTTTGTGAGGAAGAATGATAAAAAGGTTTTGGGGATTATTGGACTAGCGATTGGAATTATTGGATTTGCATTTTCTGCTTATTTGATTTTTCTTTTATTCACTGTATTTCAGACTTATCTTGGCGATGGCTGGCACGAGGTAGAAAAGTCCAATGAAATTATACTTTCTAAATATTTTCCAGATAGTTATAGTATTGGATTGAATAGAGCGAGTTTTGAAACTAGTCGTTATCAGAGGTCTAATTTTTCTTTAAATGGATTTGAAACTCCATTTGATTATGTTATTTCAGATAGGGCAGATTATGTAGATGTGAATGGTAATTATACTATGAGGGTTTGGGCAGAGAATATATTTGATGAGCAATATGATGATTATTATTTAGCTATGATTGAGGAAATGAATTCATTTACTACATTTGAAGGAAGTGCTGGGGCTGAATTGTCTGAGCCATTGAGGGGAGAGTATAAGGGATATGAGTATTATTTCTCTTATAGAAATGAAACTATATTTAACATTTTATGTGATGGGTGTTGGTTTAGTTCTTCCAAAATATTTGTTCCTGATTGGGATGTTGTTATTACTATAACTTATTATAAGCCAATCGGCAGGACTTATTCTGAGGCTGTTGAGAATACTGAATTGGTTGTTAGAGAGTTGATAGACGGTATCTCTAAGTGATTTTTAGTTTTAGTTTTAATCCGAGATTACTTTAGAAGATTTTTTATCTCGTTTTATGAGTCCTAATTGGTCGTCTAGTTCTTGGGCCATGTCTTTTAGGTCTTCGAATACTCTGCCTAGGTCTCTTTGTAGTTCTTCAATTAATGTTTCTAAGTTTTCTACTCGTAACATATATTTGTTTTCATATTGAGTTACTAAGCCTGATTCAATTAAGTGAGTTATGTGGTGAATAATAGTTCCTCTTGTTAGGTTCGTTCTGTCTGCTAATTCGTCTGAACTTAGAAGTTGTTTTCGTCTTGTTGATTTTACTAATTCTACAAAGATTCGAAAACAAGAACGTTCTTTATCTCTTTGACTGAATAATCCGAGAGATTCGGAGAACCATTGTAAATCTGCGTTAAGATCTTTCTTTTGAGGCTTTCGCGTTTTTATTAAGGTGACTTTTCTAAATTCGTATATCATGGTTGAGCTAAGGTTGACAGGTATTTAATTCTATGGACTTATAGGATTAATGGAAAAATATATAAACTATAGATTATCTATAGATTTATGAAGAATGAGATTACCACTATTCAGCTTCGTGAAAATGTTAAACAAGAACTTGAAAATCTTAAAACTAAAAAAAATGATAGTTACGAAGATGTTATTGTTAGATTAATTGATGATTCTTCCATTAAAAAAGATAAAATAAAAAAATTATTAATTGAGCAGTGTAAAGAGATGTATGATTTTGATTTAAAGGTTGTTAAAGAGTGGGAAAATACTGATAAGGAGATGAATAAATATATAGAATGGTAACTGTTAATAGAGGAGATATTTTTATGGCTCAACTTGAGCCAGTTTTGGGCAGTGAACAAGGTGGAAGAAGACCTGTTTTAATTATTCAAAATGACAATTCTAATTTACATAGTCCAATTACAATTATTACTCCATTTACTTCAAAAATTTTTAATAAAGAATTTTTAACAAATGTTTTTGTTTCTAAGAGCATATCTAAATTAGATAAAGATTCAACCATTTTACTAAATCAAATAAGATCTGTTGATAAATCGCGATTATTTGCTAAACTCGGCAGATTAAATTTTGATATGATGAAAAGAGTTGATAATGCAATTAAGATTAGTTTAGGTTTGAATTAATTGTTACTTTTTTGTTAATACTAGTTGAAATCTCCAATCTTTGGTATCAGAGTTATAGTTTGTTGGAGATTATCAACGGTAATCACAAAACTACTAGCGAACTCCTCAGAGTTTTGTGATAAATTCTTTCCGATATATATATTAAATTTTCTTCGTGGTTTTAGCTTTTCGTTTAGAAAAGAAGATGAAAGGAGGTAAAAATATGAAAAAACAAAATGCATGGGTTGCAGTTGCCGTCGTGGTGATTGTGGCCATTGTTGCGGGTTATTTTGGGTATATCTCTAATGTTAATAGGGCTGTTTTGAGTCCTGATGATTCTGGGGGTGTTGGTGCGAATGATGTAGGTAATGGGCAGAATGGAGATTTTGAGGACATATGCAAATTTGCTGATGATAGTGATAAGTTGCAAGCATTTGCAGCTGTTGCAAGAGAAATTTTAGACTGTACAAAGATTGACGATAAAGAATGCACCAGATTATTTAATGAATTAAGGGATAAACTGGCAAAAGAAGCAGACAGACTTTGTGAGTTAGATAAGGATAATGATATTGAAGCTGCAAAAAAATGGAAAGAGGATTTTGAAAAAAAATGTAAATCTTTCGGAGAATCGTTTAAAGTTAGCTGTGTACCGGATGTAAAAACTATTAATAGACATCATACTTGCCAAGCCGAATTAACTTATGTTTTAGGAGCCACTTCATGTTATCAAAAATGGAGTTTGTCTCAAAAAAGATGGGTCAAAAGTTGTGATGACATTGAAGGTTTTGATGGAAAATTAAGGAGGGGTGAGCGTTACATTTTGGAGATGGATTCTAGAGACGGATATATTAAATTAGAGGGTGTTTGTTCTGGTTCCGGTAATACTGGCACTAGTGCTCCTGATGCAACAGGTCAAGGAGAATAAGTCTTAATTTATTTTACTTTTTACTTTTTTATTGATTATTTTTCTTTTCAGTTTGATTGTTTTTTGAATTGGTCGTAGTTGTCTGGTTCAAATAGATAACTTCTAACTCCTTCATATGTAGGATCATGAATATTTTTTTCAGATACGTAAGCTCTTGTTTCTTTTTGCGCATTTAATTTGAATCGGTCTGCTAATCTGCCCACTAATAAAGGGATTCTGTCTAATTCTTTTTGTTCTAGGCTTCTTGATAAAGATAGACGAATTTTTCCTGGAATAAATTTAACGTCTTTTGTTAGATTTTCTAATTCTTGATATTCGGAGTCTCTGATAGCATCTTTTATTTGAGGAATTAGTTCTTTCAGATGTCTATTACATTTTTTCCAGTCTATATGTTTAGGATTTATTGTTGTCATGAATGGAAAGACAAAGCTCTTTATTTAAACATTATTTTAGTTATGTGCTTAATGGAAAGATTTAAATACTCGTTTATTTGATATATTGTATGTTTACTTAAAGTGAACATAGAGTGGTTAAAATGGATATGAAACAAGAAGCAAAACAAGGAATTAAACAGGATGCTGGCAAGGAAGCTAAGGATACTGTTAAGGAGTTTGAAGCCCAGCTTAGAAGAGATGTTGATGCAAAGGCTCAAATTATTTTGGATTATGAGAACACTTTGAAACGTCTTCAGGCGGATTTTGAGAATACTTTAAAGAGAACTCAGAAAGAGAAAGAAGATTATGCCAAGGTTGCTGTTGCTCGTGTTTTAGTTAAGTTTGTAGATATTGTTGATGATTTAGATAGAGCTTTGAATGTTCTTGAGAAGACTCAGGATGGAGAAGTTAAGACTGGAATTAAAATGGTTCATGGTAGATTTCATAAAATACTTGCTGAAGAGGGAATAAAATCTTTTGATTCTCACGGTAAAAAGATTGATCCATTTATGCATGAAGTTATAGAAATGGTTTCTTCTGATAAAGATGAAGGAATTGTTGTTGAAGAAATTCAGAAGGGTTATGTTATGAAAGATAAAGTTCTTAGAGCGGCTAAGGTTAAAGTTTCTAAGGGGAAAGCAAAATGAGTAAGGAAAAAATAATTGGAATTGACTTAGGTACGCAGAATTCTGCTGCTTCAGTTTTACAAGCTGGAAGGCCTACTATTGTTCCTAGCGCCGAAGGGGCTTCTCTTTATGGAAAGGCTTTTCCGAGTTTCGTTGCATTTACTAAAGATGGAAATGTTTTAGTTGGAGAGCCTGCTAGAAGACAGGCTGTTTCTAATCCTGAAGGAACTGTTTATGGTGCTAAACGCAAAATGGGAACTAGTTTTAAGTATAAGATTCATGGTAAAGAATATTCACCACAGCAGATTTCTGCATATATATTACAGAAGATAAAACGTGATGCTGAAGAGTTCCTTGGAGAGAAAGTTAACAAAGCTGTTATTACGGTTCCGGCTTATTTTGATGATAATCAAAGACAGGCTACTAAAGATGCAGGTCAGATTGCAGGACTTGAAGTTGTTAGGATAATTAATGAACCTACTGCTGCTGCACTTGCTTTTGGTCTAGACAAGCAGGATAAAGATTCTAAGATTTTAGTTTTCGATTTAGGTGCTGGAACTCTAGACGTTACAATTATGGAACTTGGAGACGGAGTTTTTGAAGTTAAGTCTACTTCTGGAGACACTCAACTTGGTGGTCATGATATGGATGCTGCTATAATTAATTATATTGTTAAGGAATTTGAGCGCGAACACGCAATTGATTTGAATGAAGATAAGACTGCTGTTCAAAGAGTTCGCGAGGCTGCTGAAAAGGCTAAGATTGAACTTTCTACAGTTACTGAATCTGAGATTAATTTGCCTTTCATTCATGGTCAGAAAAACTTTAGACTTACTCTTACTAGGGCTAAACTCGAGGAATTAATTGATCCTATTGTTGCAAGGTGTAAAAAACCTTTGATGCAGGCAATTAAGGACGCTAAGCTGGATGTGAAAGATATTCATAAGATTATTTTAGTTGGAGGACCAACTAGAATGCCCGTAATTAGAAATTTTGTAGAAGGAATTTTGGGAAGAAAAGCTGAACGTGGGATAGACCCGATGGAATGTGTTGCTAATGGTGCTGCTATTCAAGGAGGAGTTCTTTCTGGAGAAGTTAAAGATATTCTTTTACTTGATGTTACTCCACTTACTCTTGGAATTGAGACTCTCGGAGGAATTAAGACTGCATTGATACAGAGAAATACGACGATACCGACTAAAAAATCTCAGGTGTTTTCGACTGCTGAAGATAATCAGGGCGCTGTTACGATTCATGTATTACAAGGCGAGAGAGAAATGGCTTCAGACAATAAGAGTCTTGGTCGTTTTGATTTAATGGGTATTCCTCCTGCTCCTAGAGGAGTTCCTCAAGTAGAGGTTACATTTGATATTGACGCTAGTGGTATAATTCATGTATCTGCAAAAGATTTAGGCACTGGAAAAGAGCAGAAAATTAAGATTACTGCAGAAAATAAACTTTCTGAGAAAGATGTTGAAAGAATGAGAAAGGATGCTGAAGAATTTGCTGAAGAGGACAAGAAGAAAAAAGAAAAAGCCGAAGTAAAGAATCAGGCAGATTCACTTGTTTATACAATTGATAAGTCTTTGAAGGAATTTGAAGGGAAGATAAGTGAAGATGATATTAAAGAAATTAAGAAAGAGAAAGAAGACTTGAAGAATAAATTGGCTGGTGGAGACACTGAAGAGATAAAGTCTGCTATGGAAAAATTGAATAAGAAGCTTCATGATGCTTCTACAAAGCTTTATGAGAAGGCTCAGAAGGAAGAGAAACAGGCTAAGGATCATGAAGTTGGAAAGAATGGAAAGAAGGATAAGGTTGTTGATGCTGAAGTTGTTAAAGAGGAAGAGGAGTAACTTCTTTAACGGTTATTATGAAAATTTATACTCGACGCAATAAATTTTCAATACAGAAAACTTTCGTAAAGTTGAAAGTTTCTGTCTGTTTAATTTCAACTACTAGCTCGCCTTCGCTCGCATTGGGGGGAAGAAATTAAACATGAGCGAAGATTATTATAAAATATTAGGTGTTAGTAAAAATGCTTCTGAAGAAGAGATTAAAAAAAGTTATAAACAATTAGCTAAGAAATATCATCCTGATGTTAGTAAGGAACCTGGTGCCGAGGGTAAATTTAAAGAACTTTCTGAGGCGTATGCTGTTCTTTCAGATAAGCAAAAAAGGCAACAGTATGACACATATGGAAAAGAAGGTTTTCAACAAAGATATTCTTCTGAGGATATATTTCGTGGGTTTGACGCTTCGCAGTTTGAAGATTTATTTGGAGGTTCTATATTTGAGAGTTTCTTTGGAGGTTCACGAGGTCGTAGAAGGAATAGAGGCAGAGATTTACGCGTTTCAATAACTTTATCATTTGATGAGGCTATGTCTGGAGTGCAGAAAGAATTGAGAATAAGAAAGCATGATATGTGTTCTGATTGCGAAGGCACTGGAGCTGAAGATAGCGAGATGGAAGATTGTTCTGCTTGCGACGGTAAAGGGCAAGTTCGCAAGGCTACTCGCACTCCTTTTGGAAGTTTCATGCAAGTAGGTATTTGTTCGGAGTGTAGCGGACAAGGGAAAGTTCCTGAAATTGTTTGTAAGACTTGTGGAGGCAGTGGGAGTGTTGAGATGACTAAGAAAATTAATACTAAAATTCCTGCGGGCGTAGATAATGGTTCTACTTTGCGCGTTTCTGGAGAAGGAGAGTACGGTACTCGTGGAAGTGGTTCTGGAGATTTGTACATAGAAATAGAAGTTGAAGATTCTGAAATATTTAGACGAGAGGGAGACGACCTTTATTTGAATTTACCGATTACTTTTGCACAGGCTGCTCTTGGAAGTGATATTAAGATTCCTACATTAAAGAAAGAAGTTACAATTAAGATTCCTTCCGGGTCTCAGTCTGGTACTAATATTCGTTTGCGTGGTGAGGGCGCTCCAGACGTTAATCAACACGGAAGGGGAGATATTTATGTTGTTTTAGAAGTTATTACTCCTTCAAAACTTTCTAAGGAGCAGAAGGCTCTTTTTGAGAAGCTTGCTAAGTTGGATGAGAAGAAATCTATTTTAGATAAAATTAAGGATTGGGCGAAGAGATGATTAAATTATTTGGATTCTAATTCCATGATTGCTACAAGATCTTTTTTATCCATGCTTAATCTTTTACTTTTACTTAATTCTCTTAAATCACTTGCTATTTCTGTACCGTAACCATTACTTAAATGTCTTGGTTTTATATCTCCGAACATAATGCCTGAAGCAGAAAGTATTGCATTTTTAAAGTGCAATGTTCCGGATTCGCCATTCACATGATCTTCATCAGTTGATACCAAGACTCCATTAACGTGATAAATAAATCTATCATGTGCAAAGATAGCATTTACATTTTTTCCAACGTATGAACTTGTTTCCATAATAATTAGTAAAATGTTGCTTATTTAAATGTTTCTATTGTTATCACTTTGTAATTAATACTTATTGAACTTTTTTGATTTGTTTTGTCGTTAAGAACTAATTTTCAGATAACGCATATTCTGCTAAATAGGCAGGTTTTTAAAGGGTGATTTCAGATGAACTATCCAATGAATAAATATGTTGTCGCAGTTGGTCCTAATGAAAAATTTATTGGTCCTTTACAAAGAGGATCTTTAGAATGTAGCTGGAAGTATGTCAAATCTTTTAGAGGGGATTTGAATGGTTCTAATGTGCGCAGTATGTGGACAAAGATGAATCCTGCATCTGCAGATAGATCTCCCAAGATATTCGATTTGAAATATACTATTAATCCTTATGATTGCGCAAAATCTTTTGATTCGAAGCTTGAAGCTGAATTATTTGCAGGTTATTTTAGCCGTTTTTTCCCAGTTCATTTAAAAGATAAGGTTATTGTTAAGAAGTTAGAGGATATCTCCTTGAAAGAAGAGGACTTTGATTTTAGAGAAGATGACTTTGATTTGAGAGAAGCTTCTTAGATTTTTTTAAATTTTGAATAGGGCTTTTACTGAATTTATTTTCATACTCTCTTGCTCTACCTTCCTCACAGTACTCACTGACTGATGTCATTGGTAACTTCAAAACAAGTATATTTTGAAGTGCTCGGAAACTCGCTGCGGAGTATGAAAAGCCTCTGGAGGGAATTGAACTACAACTTTTCTTAGAAAGAAAAGTTCTAGGAGTCTAAAGAACTACAAATGGTGCTTTGCACTTATGGGCGAACTACGCACAACACTTCAGAGGATGAGGTTTTCAACCTCATAAGCCTCTGGAGGGAATTGAACCCCCAACCTATAGTTCACTTGGGTTTTTAGGCCATACAAAACTATCGCTCTAACCATTGAGCTACAGAGGCTTGAAAGTTGTAGAAAATGAGATGTTAAAAGGCTTTTGCTTTTCCTTTATTGAGTTGTTTCTACTGGTTCTTCTTGAACTTCTGTTTTCTTCTTTATTGGAGGGCCTATTACTTCTATCCAACGGATCTCGCAGAATGCTAAGGGATATATTTTTTTAACTTTTAATGAGATTGATCTTTGAAGTTTGTTTGTCATTAATTCTGAAAATAGCTCTTTTACTGTTTTTATATTTGAATATCCTTCTAAAAACTTCCTGGTTGCATTTCTTACTTCTTTTCTTAAGTTTCTTGAAATATGATTTCGTGTTATCATGAATGGTTTAATTATTAGTTCTGCGTCTTTGCATGATGTTTTGAAAGAATCCTCTATGTAATCTATTCCACGCCTCATTGTTCTTCTAATATAACTTGGTAGAACTATTAGGCTTACTAATTCGCTGTCTAATTTTCCGTCTTTATATATAATTCGTGCTTTTAGCTCGACGTTTTTTCCTTTTAGATTTTTAGTCATGTCGATGTTGGCTACTCGGTTATTTAGCTCTTGTTCGTTTGAGGCATATAACTTTACCTTAGATGCTGTTAATGGAATTGAAACGTCGAAGAATTTCTTTCTGACTATTTTTTTTGATTGTTCTGCCATGGTTACTTAGATATTTTCTCTCCTATTTGAATTTTAGATACTCTTCTAGCCTTGCTTATTCCTTTTGATTTTTTGCATGTTGTGCATGTGTACATTATTGTAAGTCTTTTTGTTTGTTTTGTTTTTCTCTTCCATGATTTTATTGCTGGTTTTGAGTATCTTCCATTACTTCCAAATCCTCTATTTAATCCTCGCATTCTTACTCTGGTTGTTGAACCTCTTGATAATGGATGCGCAGATGAACGAGATTTTTGTTTAGCGACAGCTACTGTTTGAGCTGTTTGCTTCTTGCAATGTTTGCAATATCTATTTGTTTTTTCTGGTAACTTCATGTTAATCTGGCAGACATTTAACTTTTGCAAGTTAAACATTTTAGCTAACCTCTTGTCGGCCAGGTGACTTGAGGGTATTCATTGCGTTTGTTAACGCAATGTACTGTCAACTCTTACGAGTTAACAGTTAATGCTATTAGATGTTTGAATTAGTGGTTTTTAAACCTTGTGAACTACACTAAATTGTTACTCATACCATGCAGTTATCCATTTTGTAAGATTTTTATATTAGTTTTATTATCTTATTATATGGCTAGAGCTAGACTTATTTCTTTGCTTGGACTTATTTGCTTGTTGCCTGGAAATGGAGTTTACTCAAGACCGGACATAATTTATGAAGAATTTATCGACCAAGAATTAGATGGGTATGTCGAAATGTATGTTATAAGCACTCCTAGATATCCTGAAAAAACTCGCGTTCTAATATCGGCTGAATTTGCAGATAAAGTTTGTAGAATTTCTCATAATATTCAAGACTTAATTCGCGTTAATTATAAATCAAGATTTACGGCAGGTGTTGAACTTGTTAAACCTGAAATAATGGATAGAGTAACTCAAAATGAAACTAATAAAAGAAACCAACTCGCCGTTTTAACAAATGGGATTATAATTACTCGTTAAATCTTGGTTTATTTAATTGGTAGAATTGTTCTTAATGCGTCTGCAAAAGATGTTGGAATCCATGTTTGTCCGTTGGCGTAACGCAATCCGAAGTAGGCTATTATTAACAAGATAATGAATAATATTGTGTTTCTTTTATTTATTGCGTTCTTTTTTTTGACTCTTTCTGCGAATGAGTATCCACACTTTACGCAGAAAGTGTCTTCTATCTTTAGTTTTAGTCCGCAGGCAGGGCAGAATTTGTGATCTATCTTGTTCGATTTATTCCAAAACATGATTTATTGAAGGGTTTTTTGTTTAAAAGGTTTGGGTTTTTAGAAATTTACTCCGAGGATTGAATCCAACCATTTCTTTGACTTATTGCTCTAACTCTTTCCATTGCTATGTCTACTAAATCTTTTGGGCCCGTACCTACGTAAATTAGTCCTGTTTGATAACCTTCGAAGTTTACATTTGAATTAATGAATCTTGTTATTGTCGCATTTGCTCTCGGATTACTTATTACATCTCTATATATTGGAATGCTAGTTCCCGAACGGTAGTAAATCCTTGTTGGGCTAGTTCCGCATCTATTTCATCAAAATAGGTTCTACATTCGCCTAGTTTTCTTTTTGTAACTAGTTCTAAACTCTTTAATTCATAATCTCTAGACTCTTTCATATTGTTACTCTTAAGTTACATTATATAAATGTTTGCTTAGATACTTTTTTATAGGCTTTACTTTGTTTAAAAAAGCTATTATTTATTAAAGACCTATACTCCAATAGTAGTAATGTATACAAAGGAGAAGAGAATTAAACTAGAAAAAGGTCAACAGCATAAATTAATTCAAGATTTATGTTATAAATATGGCTCTCTAAAAAATGTTGCTGAGAAATGGAATATTTCTTATTCCATGATTAAAAAATATAATCAAGAAATCTTTTTACTACCTGAAAATATTTTTGATAAAATAATTTATGAATTAGAAATCAATAAAGGTAAATTATTTTTTTCTTATTTAGATTATAATTGGGGGATGAAAATAGGGGGTAAAAATGGAATGGCTGCTATTAGTAAAAAATATCCTAGTAAGATAAATGAGTGGAGAAGAGAAGCTCTCTTAAAATCTCACAATAATCGTTTAAAATATATGAAATTACCTGATTTAAATGAAAAGCTTGCTGAGTTTATAGGAGTTTATCTAGGGGATGGCAGTTTAACACCTTACTGCCTAAAAATAGTAGGCGATAAGAGATACGACGTTTCTTACTTTAATTATTTGAACAGTTTAATTTTCGAATTATTTGGTTTAAATGGAAAGACGTATCTTGATAAGAAATCTAATACTATGTGTTTAGTATTTTTTTCTAAGAATTTGTGTGATTATTTAACCAAAGAATTTAATCTTAAACCTGGAGATAAAATTAGAAATAACTCTTTAATTCCTTCTTTTATACTTAAAGATAAAGATTTTTCTTTAGCTTGTTTGAGGGGCTTAGTCGATACTGATGGATCTATCTCGCGTCGTGGAAGAAATGGTTCTCAATTCACCATTACGTTTACAAATTATAATATCAATATATTATTACAGGTTAAAGAAATTTCTGATAATAATAATCTATTTACTTTTTTCTCCGAAAAAGATAAATGTCTTGGAACTAATAGTTTTGAGAAAATAAAAAATTATTTTAGCAAAGTGGGTAGTTCTAATTTGAGACATATCGTAAGATTTTATGAAAGATTAAGCAATAACAATACAATCTATCAAAAAGATGTTGTACCTTACTATCAAAAACCTTTTTATAGGGATTTAGTTTTGCCTTTTAGGACGGCCTCATAGTCTAGTGGTCCAAGACGCCTCTTTGACGTGGAGGAGTCGGCAGTTCGATTCTGCCTGGGGCCATTTTAATCTGGACGAGGCCCAAGTTCGATTCTTGGTGGGGCCATTTAGATTTAGGTAGATTAATAAGTTAAAATTATTTTTGTAATGGATGATATCAAATCCTTTTAAGAATCAAGAACCTTCCGTTAATAAACAGATGGACGAGAGGAAGAGACTTCTTACTTCATTTGTTAAGATTCATGGAAAGCCGATTATTGTTCATGCAATTCACGATAAACTTGTATTTCATAAAGTGCTAACTGATGGAAAACTTAAGTTACCTGAATCTCATACTTCTAAACAGAAAACTCCTTATATGGAGAGATTTTTAGGAATAAATAACTGTTTATATTATAGTTTAGGTTTTGTTTATTTTAGCTCTTATCGTTGGAAGTATAATCTCATTTTTGATATTAAATTTCTTAAAGATTTGATTTATTATGATAATTCTGTAAACTTTCAAGCATCTAGGGATATAGTCAATTATTGGTATGAGAATGATAAGGAATATTTGGAGAGACTTGCAAATACTAATGAGGTCACTCGAGAAACAATAAATAAGTATTATAATAAAGATTATAAGGGAGAAGTTAGAAAGTTTTTAGAGTTTTGGAAGATTGAAAAGGAACTATTTGAATTCATAAGTAATTATTCTAATAAAAAAGAGTTGTTTAAAATAATTAGTGGCGTTCTAAAAAAGCATTTGTTAAAATATCCTGAATCTGAAAAAGATGCCTTAGATTGTTATTTGCAAGATAAAGCTCCTGAAATGGTTGGAAAGAAAGAAAATAATTTGCTTAAGAATCCTTATTTTTTAGGTTTCTTTATATCAGGGGTTGTTGCTAAAGATACTCTCGCTATTCTTAAGAGCAAGTATTCGGATAAGATTGTTTTTGATGGGGATAAGATAACTAAGATTATCGATATCTGAGATTCTTTTGATTTAGAAAGTTTTAAATACTAGAATATTCTAGTAAAAATAGCTAAATAAATTTAGTAATAATATGGGCATATCAAAAATAACAAGGAATTATCAAATAACTCTGCCTAAAGATGTAAGAAAAGTAGCTGGGCTTAAGGAAGGGGATGAAGTGACTATTTTGATAGAGGGCGATAAAATCACAATAACTAAATCTGAGATAAATCCAATTATGGCTGCTGCTGGTGCATGGAAAGGTATAAAAGAAACAGGTGAAGAATATCAAAAGAGGGTGAGGTCTGAGTGGAAAAAGAGGGAGAAAAGATTGGATTGGTAGTTATTGATTCAAGTATTTTTATAGATCATCTTCGTAGTTATCCTCCTGCTTTAGAGTTTTTTAATAAATTATCTCTTAATACTCAAAATGTTCTTTTCTCAGCCATTACTGAAACAGAATTAATTAAAGGTAAAAGTTGTTTTGATAATAATGTTAGATCTCTTGTGATTAATATGCTTAATGGATTAAGTAAAATCCCGGTCGATAATATGATTGCTCTTAAAGCAGGAGATTTATCAAGAATTTATGGAACAGATATGCCTGATTCTATTATTGCTGCTACGGCTATTATTTGTAAGGCTGAATTGCTGACGCGAAATGTAAAAGATTTTGAGAAGATTGATGGCTTGAAGGTTCGGTCTCCTTATTAGGTCGGTTGTGGTTTGGGGATTTACTTTTTAGATTTCTAGTTCTGCCAATATTGGTAAATGGTCACTAAATCTAGTTTCTATTATTTTGGACGAATATATCTTGATCCCTTTACTTACGAAAATATAATCCAGTCGCCATTTTAGAAACTCTTTTTCTTCAAAACCTCTGTACTGGAATGGTAACTTGGTTGTCCATGTTTTTTGATTGAAATCTGGACCAGCATGCTTCATGAACTTATTTAATTCTGCCACGATATTTGAACTTGGAGGAGAATTAAAATCTCCTGTAAATATTAATGGGTCCCTTTCTTTTTTCAGAAATTTGATTATTTTTTTGTTTTCTTCTGTTTTTTCTAAATTGTCTCTAAAAAAAGGGGTGAAAGTCATATGTGTTGTAACTATTGTTGCCTGTTTGTTTTCTGGTAAAATTAGTTTTGCTTTAACATAAGATCTTCCTTCAGGGGTTTCGTCATTAAAATCTTGTTTTTCTTTTTGCAATATACCAATTTCTATTTCTTTTAATGGATATCTTGAGATTATTGCATTGCCTGTAATATTTCCTTCTGGAAGGAATTTTTGTCCTGGAGCAAAAATGTGGCAGAAAGATAGGTTATCTGCGACAAACTTTATAGTATCTATATAGTTATTAAATGGGCTCTCTTGAGTAGCTTCTTGAAGACAAATAATATCTGGTTGTAATTCTTTTATTGTTTCTAATACATTTTTTATTTTCTCCTTATACAGAATGTTCCACTGTAATACTTTGATGCGCATTTATTCAGGAATCCTTTCTTTTATTTAACGTTTTACTTACTAAGTAAGTAACTTACTGACTAAGTTACTAATAATATTTATATACTCCCTTTGCTTTTTGTTGTTTGAGGTTATGGTGAAAATTGTCTTGGAAGGAGAGGTTGTAATTTGAAAAAGTATTTACTTTTGATTGAGGACGAGAAGTTATGGGAGAAGTTTAAGGAGAGTATAGATAAAGATATTAATACTGCAATTATCGAGCTTGTCAAGGAGAAAGTTGTTAAAGGAGATAAAAATGATGAATAATCGAATTGGGCAGGTAACTATATTTGTAATTATTGCTATTGTTGTTGTTGGAATTATTGTTTTGTTTATCTCTTTCAAGGATTCTATTTTTGGGAGTAATATTCCTGCTGGGCTTGCGCCTGTTTATGCTCGTTATGATGCTTGTATATCTGAAGAAGCATCTAATGGGATAAGTTTGCTTTCGTCTCAAGGTGGGAGAATTGATATTGGTGAGTTGACTCGTGCAAGTGACTTTAGTCCTTTTTCGACACATTTGAATTTTTTAGGGGTTAAGATTCCTTATTGGTATGGATTTTCAGAGAATAATTTAGTTATAAATAATGTTCCTACCGTTGGAGATATGGAGTCTGAAATTGAGGATTTTGTTTCTGAAAGAGTTAATGATTGTGATTTTTCTGATTTTACTGCTCGTGGATTTATCATTGAGAAGAGTGAGCCTGCGGTGTCCGTTAATATTGAAGATAATTCTGTTTTAGTTAGTGTTGATGCTCCTTTGAGCGTTTATTTTGATGAAGACAGTGCTAGAAAGATAACTCATAAGGCAAATGTAAATAGCAAATTAGGACTTCTTTACAAAGATGCTGTTTCTATTAATAATTATGAAAGGGGCTCTTTATTTTTGGAGAATTATGCTTTAGACGTTTTGCAGTCTTATGCTCCTGTTGATGGTGTTGAAGTTCAATGTAGTCCTAAAATATGGAAGACTCCTGAAGTAGTTTCTGAAATTAAGAACAGTTTGTCTGCGAATATCGGAGCTATTGGATTTTCTGGAGGAAATAAAAAAGATAAGTACTTTACAGTTAATAATAATGTTAAAGAGCCAGTTAATTTAATGTATTTGGCTGAAGAATTTCCGAGTAAAATAGAAATAACTCCTGCTTCTCAGGCACTTATGGTTGCTGAGCCTGTGGGAACTCAGGAAGGGCTTGGAATAATGGGGTTCTGTTATGTGCCTTATCATTTTGTATATGATTTAAGATTTCCTGTGCTTGTGCAGATTGGTGATGGTTTAGAGAACTTTCAGTTTCCTGTTGTTGTGGATATAGATAATAATGTTGTTGGTGAGCCTGTTTATAGTGAGATTTCTGATGAATCTGATGTTGATGTTTGCTCGTTTGCTGAAAATAGTGTAACTGTTAATACTTATGATTCTCAATTGAATCCAGTTTCTGCAAATGTTAGTTATAATTGTTTTGATAGTTCATGCGATATCGGAGAAACTACTGTTTTGGGATTGAATGCTAAGATACCTGTTTGTGTTAATGGGCAGTTGGTTGCTACTGCTGATGGATATGCAGATTCTAAGGTTTTGTTTTCTTCTAATTCTCAAAGTTTTGCTGAAATTATTTTAGAGAAGGAATATTCTCTTGATGTTGAAATTCGTTTGGGTGGAAAAGTTGTGAGAAATTCTACTGCTGTAGTTCATTTTACTGGAGAAGATTATTCGGCAAATGTTGTTCTTCCAGAAATGAATAAAGTTACTTTGAAAGAGGGATTGTATAATATTAAGGCTTTTGTTTATGGCAATTCTAATGTTGTTATTCCTGCAACTACTAAGACTGAGTGTTTTGAAGTTAGTCGCGGAGGGATTATAGGAATATTTGGAGGCACTAAAGAAGAATGTGTTCCTGTTGAAATTCCGGCTACTAAGATAGATTATGCTTTACGTGGCGGGGGTAAGCTTGAGGATTATTATATTCTTGGAAGTGAACTTGAAAATGGCAAAGTTATAATTGATGTTAGTGAATTGCCCGTTCCTAATTCACTTGAACAGTTGCAATATAATTATGAAGTGTTTGAAACACTGGGAGTGCAATTGAAATTCCAATGAGAAAATTATTTTTATTCTTTGCTTTGATTTTGTTTTTGTTTTCTTTTGTTAGTGCTCAGGTTCAAGGTTCTGGAGGGGCTTTTTTTGGAGGAAGGAGTGGTACTGCAAGTTATGTTAATTATGGGAGCAGTTTTAATAGTTATTATGGTTCGCAAGTTGCTACTTATTGGCCTGTTCTTTCTAATAGGGCTGAATGTTCTGATAATCAAGATATATTGATTCAGGTTTCTCCTGTTGGATGTCAGCCTGCTGTTGTAAGGAGCGATTTAATTGCAGAGCAGAATGTACCTGTTTTCTGTCAGTTGGATTTATTGCAGATTAATCCTATAATAGATATTAAACAGATTAGAAATCTGCGTTTTAATGGACGTTATCCGCCTGAGGTTGCTGGAGTTGGATTTCATCCAGCTAATGCGGCATTAAGGACAACCAATACTTTGTTAGGTAGTCCTTTGAAAAGTAATATTGGATATGTTGTTGTTGTTTTGAAGAGGAATGCTAATGAGACGAGTCTGCCTAAATTCTTTAACTTTACTTTGTCTGCAAGTGTGGATTATTATTCTGGAAATTCTGTAGGCATAGGGACTACTGAAATGCTTCTTAGAGAGAACTCGGATGAAGAGTGGAAAGTTGCTAAAAACAAACAAACATTTTTTGGGGGAAAATTTTCTGTAAGGGTTAAAGATGTAAATACTGATTCAATAAAAGTAGAACTTTATTCAGGAGATATAAAATATTCAGAAATAGGTTTAAGAAAAAATCAGCCGCAACCTGGTTCTGTTTATCTTCCTGGAAGTTATTGTCAGACTTCTCTTCAGTTTAGTTATTCTGATTTTGTTTCGCCTTCAGTAATTGCTAGAATTAAAGTAGATGATGATGTTCTTGATTTGTATGAAGGTTCTAGATTTTTGAGTGATAAGTGTGTGGTTAGGAAAGTTTCCGGAAATTCTAATAAAGGAGATGTAGATATTAGTTGTGGAAGAGAAACTTTTAAACTATTTAGTTCAGTGCAATTGCTTAAAGTTGGCGATGAAGTGTATGCTGTTGAAGACGGATTTAAAGTTAATTTTAACAATAAATATATTCTTAATGCAGTTATAGTAAACAAAAAGAGTGGCGAGACGGAGTATAATATTACTAAAATTAGTGATTCTAAATCTCAAATAGTGCCTATTTATTCTGTGAGGCCTGTTTCTCAAAATAAACTTATTGATGCTAATTATGGAGAACTTGAGAGATATATAAATAATGCGACTAAATATTACGAAGAGGTTGCTGATTCTTATGGTAATGAGAAAAACAATCTTGCAGAGTTTTATGGTGAAAAAGCGTTAAGTGCTGCTATTTATTTGTCTAAAGATAAGGAGAAGAAAAATACTGCTGCCAAACTTATAGAAAAATATCTTCAATTGTATCCTGATGGAAAGAATTCTGTTGAGTTTATCGGTATTTTGAATAGTCTTTATACTAGAGATAGTTCTGTTGCGGGACAAAAAGTTGAAACAGATGATGGTTTTCATATTATAAAACTTATAGAAGTTCTTGAATCTGAAAAGAAATCCAGTGCTAAAATTACTTGGAGCACTGCTGATAAAATAGAAGAAAAAGTTGTAGAGTTAGGAAAAACTGCAAGTTTAAGTATAGGAAATGTTACATTGCTTTCTATTAAAGATGCAGAAACTGTTAATGTTAATGTAGATTGTTCTAATTCTAGGCAAAATAATAAAGATTACAAAGGTCTTCTTAGTTTGAGAGGTTCTACAGTTACTGCGTGTGGGGGAGTTGTTAAAGTTTCTAATATAGATGTTCAAACTTTTGTCAAGTTAACTATTTCTCCAGTAACTCGGTCAAGCACTGTTGGTAATTTTACTGTTGGAATTGGAATTGAAAAGAGGGCTATTGAGCTTACGCCTTCTAAGGCTAAGAAAAGAATTGAAAATTTGAATAAGACAATAAAACAATGGCAGTCTATCTCTAATAATTTAGGGAATGTTGTTCGTGGGCTGAAGGGAGCTTGTTTTGCTACTGCAGGTGTTTTAATAGTTAAGAATTTTATTACGGGCTTAGATGGAGAAACTCGTGCTAGGCGTGATGCGATGTCAGGAGATAACGGATGGACTAAGATTTGTCAAAATGAGGTTAATGCTAAGAAGCCAGGTTCGTCAACTTTGACAGAATGTTATAATACTCATTCTCCTGATATAAAGAAAAGTGTTGAAGCTAGGGTTAAAGCTATTAAAAAAACTAATGAAGTTACTTCTAGTATAGAAAAAAGTAGTATGTATCTTAATAGAGAAGGATTTTTTGCAGGGGAATCTTTTGATGATATTGAAGCTAGAAAGGCTTTAATTGAAAGAATTAGAGGTGATTGTAAAGATGTGAAATTTAATAGTGAAAATGTTGAAAAGGATGTTGTTGGTTTGTTACCTGAAAAAGTAGATAATGAAAATGTTAAACAGTATGGTTATTCACAATTAAGAGATATTTATTATAATTGTCAGACTGTAAATAGTGCTGATAGTGAGCAGGGACTTAAAAAAGCTAAAACTGATTTGTCTGTAATTGGAAAATCTATTGAAGATAGAAAGAAATATGAAAACACACAGGGATTGTATAATGGAATAAGTGTTTATCCAATTGATGATGGTAAGCCGCATGGCAAATATTCTGGAGATACTGTAGAAAAACTTAAAGGTAAGAGCATTACCGGTTTTCCTGCTGAATTATCTGGGAATACTCCTGCACAAGTAGTTATGGGAGAAAATGGTAAGAGTTATTTAGTTACTTTTAATCCTGATAAGGATAATAAGTATATTGTCGATAAAGTTTATTCGTTAAATGACAAGGTTGTTGGTTCTAAGATTGAAAATTGGAAAAGAGATGTTGGTAAATTGCCTGCATCTTTTGATTTGATTAATTCTGCTAAATATAATAATCAGTTTGCTCCTGGTGAGTTGACTGTAAGATATTTTGATACTGAACCTTATAAGGGAACTCCTGCGGTTGTACCATTTGATTTGACACGAGGGTTTTATGCTGTGACTACCCAATCACTGCCTATTCTTGGACAGACTAAATCTTATGAGTCAAATGGAAGACCTTCTAGTTTTTATGTATGCAATGTAATGGATGATAAGTATATAGGATTTTATTCTCCAAATTATGGAGACGATGAATGTGTTCAATTTAATATTTATACTGGACAGCCGTTTACTAGTTTCCCTGGTTTATCTGAAAGTGATACTAAGAAACTTGTTTCAGATGCAATTAGAGCACTCGAGGAGGCTGCACAGCAATATGGAAAGAAATCAGTTAAGATAGGAGGGAATATGATTAATGTTGGTAATTCTGCGGCTCTTTTGCCTGGAAGTCAGTGTCAAACTTATATGAGCGCTGAAGATTGTAAGTTGTTGTTTAATGTTTGTGATCCTGTAATATGTCCTGTTTCTAGATGTAATTTAGGAGGCACTTATTACGTTTCAGATGTTATTCAGTCTGGAATTATTGGAAGCGCGTTGCTTTGTTTGCCTAATATAAAAGAGGGGATTGTAATGCCTGTTTGTTTGACTGGATTGAAAGCCGGAATCGATGGTTATCTTTCTATTCTTAAATCTCATCAGCAGTGTTTGCAGGAAGCTGTAGATACGGGGAAATATGTTGGAATTTGTGACCAGATTAATTCTGTTTATATGTGTGAGTTTTTCTGGAGACAGGCGGCTCCTATAGCTAAGGCTGCATTACCTAAATTAATTGAGTATATGTATACTGGAGGACAAGGTAATGTTAGAGGAGGGGGAGAATATATGACTGTGAAGGATTCTTGGCAGAATATGGAAGATTCAGCTAGTTACTTTACTCAGAATTATGCTGCTAATTCTTTTGAGGCTTTCAAGATAAGAAATGTTGAAGAGGCAGGAACTGAAGTTTGTAGGGCTTTTGTTTCTGTTAAAGGGCCTAAGACATTTGAGACTTTGGTTGAACCGGATTCGCCAGCACAGTTCCATGCTTGGTATAGTGCTATTGATTTTACTGATGCTACTGTACCTGCTACTTCTCAGTATAAAGTGTTCTATCATATATTTGCTGGAAATGATAGAGGCGTTTCGTATAGTGTTTATTTGAAAGACCCTCCTGCTGATGTGCAATATTCATCAAATCCTGTTGTAGTAGTTGCTAACGGTTTTGCTGCTAAAGGGCAGTATGCTACTGAGAGTAAGGACTTTACTGCTCCTAAAGGATATAAGCAGTTGTGCGTTCGAATTAACGATAAAGAAGAGTGCGGGTTTAAACAAGTTTCCTCGAGTTTTGCAGTCGATTATGTTAAAGATTCGATTCTTAGTGATGAGCTCACTCGAACAGATATAACTACCGAAAGTGAATGTGTTTCTGGGAGTGTGAGCCCTGCTGCTTTGTTGAATCCTAATTTGCAGAGTGTCGGAGAAGAGGCTTTGAATCCTGCAATTTACAATAGAGGAATAGTTAGAATTTGTGCTACTTCGAATCCTGGAAGCGCGACTGATCCAGTTAGGTTTGTTAAAGTTGGAGATTGTGGAAGTCCAAGAATGGGTTGTTGGTTGGATAAGAATAGTGTTAGTAAGACTATTGAGGCTGGAAATGTTGGATTGAAAAATCAGACTTTGAGTGAGATAAATGCAATACAGAAAAGTAATTTTGAAGAGAGTGGTGAGTTTAAGAGTAAGGGAGATATAAAAACTAAATTGGATGAAATAAAAGTTAGAATAAGACAAGTAACTGAGACAACGATTGGATTAATTTTGAAAGATTTGGATGATTTGTTTGATAATGCATTTTGGAATGAGGATAAAGCAGAAATATTATTATCGAAGGCTACCGTTTATGAAAATATGTTTAAGAATTCTATTGGTGGTGCGAAGGTTAGTGGTGCTCCGGCTGTTGCTGTTACTCCTTCTGCTGGTGCTGAAAGTGCTTCTGGCGTTTCTGGGGAGAGGGTTTTGAGCTTTGTTAAAGAACCTAAGACTGGAAGAGATTATATTTGGGTAAATGTTGGAGAGTCAGATCAGAAAAACACGGGAATTTTTATTATAGGAGAAGGGGTCTTTTTTGATAATGTTGGAAGAATTGGGCATGTTGATGATGGTAGAATTATATTTGAAGGTAAGGGTGATGTAGACTTAGTTGATGACGCTTTTGAAATTAACGGAGTTTACGAGTTATTTAAAGAGCAGACTATTACTGTTGATCAGATTCAAACAGGTAGTTATAATTTGGATGTTGGAAATACTTTAAGTGGAAGAGTTGAATTGTAGATACTGGAAATTGAGAGTATTTTAGGATAAATTACTTTTTAGGAGATTCTTCTTTTGAGGGAACTGGAATCACTACTTTTTCAGGAACTTCAATGGCGGGAATGGTTCCATTAGTTTTTTGTGCTTCTTCTAATAGTTTTGCTTTTTCTGCTTCTTCTTTAGCTTTTTTCGCATTTTCTGCGTCTCTTTCTGCTATTGCAACCATTAGTTCTTGTCGATAGGCGTCTCTTTCTTGTCTATAAACTTCAATAGGTTTTTCTGTTAAAATATAGATTTTTCCAGGATTCACAACTCTTATTTGGCCTGTGCTTGTGTTAACTAAAACTCTTGAACCTTCTACAGGTACAATTAAAGTGTCTTTTACACGATTATTTTCATCTAATATTGCTCCTACATAAAATATACTTTTATCGTCTTTAGATATTTGAACTGTTTTAATATTGTAAGGTAAGTCTTCTTGTGTAATTGTTCTAGTGCTTAATAGACTATCTAGATTTTTTGGTTTGACATTTGCTTTTACTTGATAAAGGCCAGATACTGCAAATTTCATTTCATCTTCTGGAATGCCATCTCCATTGCCATCCCATTGAATTGGAACAAATATTGTATTTCTTTCTAAGTCTATCTTTTCTTTGTTAAGGTCTTGATTTAACCATGAATTCTCTAATGGGTAGAAAACTTTATCTGCTTCGTTTTGTCTTTTAATTATAGCATTTTTTACAAGATATTCTTTTCCGGCCATTGCGACTACGTCTAGAGAATATCTTGCGTCTCTATCTGAACTTACGCTTTTCATGCTATGATCTGATAAAAATTGTGAAGAATCAAGATATTTTGCAGTGCTACAAGCTCCAGATATTCCTATTGCTGCTGCTGCAATGCCAGATTTTACTATTTGTTTTAATAGACTCATATAAATATTGAAATTTTAGGGTTTTTAAATCTTCGTATTGTCACTACTTAAAAAAGATAATTCTTATTTTTTATTGTTGTGCTTTTTGTTTCGCTGTTTTTGATTCTGCTTCTTTAAGCTTTAGCTTGTCCTCTATGCCTAAACGGTCTATGAGTTCTTTGTAACGGTTTCTGATTGTGACTTCTGTGATTCCTGCTACGTCTGCGACTTCTCTTTGAGTCTTCTTTTCGTCGTTCATTAAGGCTGAGACGTAAAGGGCTGCTGCCGCGATTCCTGCTGGACCTCTGCCTGATGTTAATTCTGAGATGTCGGCTTTCTTTAGGATCTTTATTGCTTCATTTTGAGCATGTGGGCTTAGGTGTAAGATTGAAGAGAATCTAGAGATATAATCTTTTGGAGAACTTGGTTTAACTTTAATTCCTAATTTTCTTATAATGAATCGGTAAGTTCTGCCTATTTCTTTTCTTGCTACATCTGAAGCGTTTGCTATTTCATCTAAAGTTCTAGGGATGTTGTAAGAACGGCATGCTGCGTAAATACAGGCTGCTATTACTGATTCCATGCTTCTTCCGCGAACTAGGCCTCTCTGTAAGACGAACTGATAGACTCTGGATGCTTCGTCTCTAACTACTGATGGTAATGTGAGGAATGAGGAGACTCGCCTTAATTCAGCCATTGCTAATCTTAGGTTTCTTTCAATTGATGTGGAAACTCTTTCTTGCCATTTTTTGAGTCTTAAGAATTTTCTTGTTTGGCCTGCTTCTAATTTGTAAATATCAGATATTTCTCCAATGTTTGTTGTAAGTCCTTGGTCAAATTTCTGCCTGGACATAGGAGCTCCGCCTCTGCCTTTCTTTTCAGATTTGTCAAATTGGCCTCCGACATCTTGCCCGGTGTCGACCATTTTATCTTCGATAATTAGTCCGCAGTCTCCACAAATGATCTCTCCTTTTTGGTCATCATGTGTGAGATTTATACTATTACACTCTGGGCAACGTTTAACAAAATTCATGGGGCGAAAGGTTTATAAAGTACTTTTTTACACGAGAGTATTTAAAGCTTTGGATTGATCGTTTTTAGGATTTCTTGATTTTCTGCGATATCGCATTTATGGATTATTGTAAGGTATTTCTGCAATTACTGGTTGCGGTGGTTCTAAGCACTCAATTTCTAAATCTGTGCCATCTACCGGCTTTCCACGAGTTGTCTTGGTTTCAAGGAAAAGAATAAATCTGTCCGCTAATTGTCTTGCTTCATCTCCAGTAGCTCCTCTAAAAACATCTGAATATTGAGAAGTTATTCTTTCTATATTTATTAAATCTCTTTCTGGTAATTTAATGAGTCTTCCTTCTACATTCCTTAAACCTTCACCTACATTTAAATTAAGGGTATCTAAAATTCTCCCCACATATTCATATTTTCTTGTATTCATTTTTATTCTGTTAGAATTGCATTTATTACGCCTTCTCTACTTGGGCGGTTTGTGATTCTTGCTTTGCCTTTAGATGTTTGTATTATTGCTCCTTTTATTAAGCGGTTTTGACGAGCTAAGAAAATGTTTTGAGGAGTCTGCAGAACGTTTTTTATTTCGACTTGTTCAGTCTTTTTACCTATTACGAGGTTTGCTTTGTTAGATTTTAGAAGAATTGCTTTTTTATGGTTTCCTCTTTTACGAACTATCTTGCTCTTTGTTTCTCCTAGTGATGTCTCATTTTCTTGAGATTGGTGTTCATACCATTTTCTCTTTCTATTAGAATGATATTTTCCGCCTGTTGTTTTTCTTCCGTGATTCATATATTGTTTTTCAAATGATTGTTTTTAAACCTTGCGAATTGATATTCGCAGAATTAAAATTATTTTTTTGTAATAATTTTAATGGTTTCTAAAAACTATAAATTAATGATTTGATATAAATATGAAGAGTTATAATAAAAATAAGCGGTTGTTGTTATGGTTTTTATGTTGGATATTTATTGTAAGTTACTAAATAGATTTGACATGTCGACGTGTTTCTTGTAACTCTGGAGAGCACGTCGAGCATCCAAAAAACAAAGAATATGTTTTTTGATTTGCATAATCTTTAAATACTCTCTTTGTACAAATGAAATTATGGCAAACGTCATTGAGAGACCGCTGGATCTTTTGAACAACTCAAAAGGTAAAGAGGTTATCGTGCAGTTAAAGAACGACAGACAGTTCTCTGGAGTGTTAAAGGCTTTTGATATACATATCAATATAGTCCTTGACAACGCCAAGGAAATGTTAAATGGCGAACTAAAGAGAAATTACGGCCCTACTTTCTTGCGCGGGGACACAATTATCTTTATTTCTCCTGCTTGATTCTTTTATTGTGTTAATTAGCTAGAAATTGTTTTTGTTTTTTTACTTGGGAGTTTGTTAAATAATTTTAGTTAACAATAAATAGCCTTAATCTTATCTTAATTTATGGTTAAAAACTATCAAAAAGAAACAGAAGCAGAAACTTTGAAAGGAACTATTACTTGCGGATCAAAAGTAGGTTATTCTGGAAAAGAAAAGTTTAGTTTAGGGCAAATTACAAACATTGTTGAAAAAACACATAATGAAATAGCCTCTAAAGATATGAAATCTATATCTTGCATAATCTCTAATGGTAAACTTGTAATGAATACTTCTAAAGGGATATACAAAGAAGAAGTTTATTTATTGGATTTTTTATGGAGTCCACTTTCTATTCCTATAGATAAAAAAACATTTTATCAAACTTTAGTTGAATATTTGGACCTAATTGGAACCGCTATGAGACAAGAAAGAATGTATTTAGATTTTGAAAATAAAACTTATGTTTTTAAGAGAATTAATCCTTAAACTTTCAAGATTGCTAAATCGTCTGGGATACTTGTATTTTTGAACACTTTTTTGGCTTCTTTTAATAGGACATGTGAAAGATGTGCATGTTTTTCCGAGAGGTGGACTAATGCTAACTGTTTTACTTTTGCTTTCTTTGCAATTGTTGCTGCTTCTGTTGTTGTGAGGTGTTTGTATTCTTTGGCGTGTTCGGTTTCTTCTGCTGAATATGTTGACTCGCAAATTAGGAGATCAGAGTCTTTTGCTAATTCTATTGCATTGTCGTTGAATGCAGTGTCTAAGACTATAGTTACCTTTTTTCCTTTTTGAGTGTAGGTTACGCTTTTAGCTTTTATTTTTTTATTGTTGAAAACGATATCTTTGCCTTGTTGAAGCTGTCCGATTAATGGAGAGTTTGGAAGTTTTAGTTTTTTTAGTTTAGCTTTGTCTATTCGTGTTTGGTCTTTTATTATTAGGCTATATGCTAATGTTGGAACACCATGGTCCATTTGAGCTGCTTCTATTTTGATTTGTTTGTCTTCATATACTGTGCTGGAGGATATTTCGTGAATTTCTATTTTTATTTTGTATCTGGAATAAATTCTTTGGAATAGTTCTATTTTTTCATTTGTGTGTCTTGGGCCGTAAATATGAAGAACTTGTGCATAATTGTTCATTCCCATCGTTTTTAGAAGGCCTGCTAAACCTAGAGTATGGTCTTCGTGCCAATGAGTTATTAATATTTTTGTTAATTTTGTAGGGTTTTCGTTTGCATGTTTAAATTGTCTTTGAATGCCTTCTCCACAGTCTATTAATATTTTTTCTCTTTCTGTTTTTATTAGAAAGCCACTGTGATTCTTTTTTATGCTTGGAATTGCGCTTCCTGTTCCTAGGCAGACGATTTCAAAGTTCATTTATATGTGATGTTTTGATTGTTTAAATAGATTGTCTATACTCGCGAAGTGTTTAAATACTAAGTAAAGGTTATTATTGTTAACTTATAATTACTTAAGATAAGTGCTTATAATAGTTACTAAGTAAAATGACTTCAGATAAAAGTAAGATTAAGAGAGAGGTTAAGACGTTTTTGCTGGAAGTTCCTACAGATATTTGGGAAAAATGGAAAGATAAGATTCCTCGTTCTATTTCAATAAATAAGGCACTAATAGATTTGCTTAAAGTGGAGAGTGAAAAATGATTAAAAAGTTCTTTTTGTTTTTACTGTTGTTAATGTCTTTTTTTAGTATAGCTTCCGCTTTTTTAATTTCAGATCAGGGAACTAGTGTAAGAAATCTTTCTGGTTCTTTGCTCGATAGTGGAAATCTAACTATTGCTGTGTATGATGATATTACTGCGGGAAATCTTATTTTTAGTTCTACTACTTCTGGTGCTATTGTTAATGGTTCATGGAATTTAATGATAAATCCTGCGATTGAATACGGTGTGAGATATTGGAAAGATTATGAAATTAATGGGGAAGATGTAGATTTTGATGGAAATGAAAGGATTGAGTTTCAGTCATCTGTCGGTTATATTAACAATATTTCTTTTGTTAATTTATCATTGATAAATTCGTGTCCTTCTGGGAGTTCAATAAGGTTGATTTATTCTAATGGAAGTGTTGAATGTGAAACTGATGACTTGGGCAATGGGACGAGTTCTGATTTAACAAATTATGCTTTGAAAAATCAGTCTGAAACATTTTCTGGAAATATAACTACTGTTCATACTGGACTTTTCGGATTTCTTGGTTCGTTGGCTAATAGAATTACTAAGTTGTTTGCTGTTGATTTGGATGTTTCTAATAATGTTGATGTTACTGGAAATGTGAGTGCATCTTACTTTGAAGGAGATGGGAGCTTGCTTACTAATTTACCTGCTGGAAGTGAGAGCGACCCTATTTTTGTTTCTGAAAATTCCACTTTATGGGGTGCTATAAACTCTAAACTTTCTCAAGTGGATCAGAGATATAATGATACTGCTCTAATTGTTAGTGTGAATAGGACTACTAATATTATGTCTCTTGGTTTTTATAATAGAACTGAAATTGATAGTTTAATCTCAGGAGTCAGTGCGGGAAATTCGAGTTTTAATCAGTCACTAACTGATATTTTGTATTATTCAATATTAAACCCTGCAGGTTTTGTAAACTCTAGTGGTTTAAGTGTTTATAATGAAACTAGCTTGATATTAACAACAAACTCTTCATTATGGGACTATATAATTTCTAATCAGGCAATTTGGAGTTCAACTTACAATGTAACTTATGCTGGGTTGATTAATAATGCAAGTTATCTTTCAACTTACAATGGGACGTATGCAAATATTATTAATCAACAGTGTCCTGTTGGATTGGTAGTTAATGGGACTTTAGGTAATGGGACATTTACTTGTATCACACCTCCTGCAGGTTCAGAGTCTGACCCATTATGGGTTTCTAATTTAACATCCGGAGTTTCAAGTGATTTAAATCCATTAACAAATGTTATTCAGAGTCTTGGTAACTCGGCAAAAAGATGGCTTAAAGGTTGGTTTAAGGATTTGGATGTTTCAAATAATATATCTGTTGGTGGAAATGTTTCTGCACAGTTTTATTTTGGAAGTTTGAATAGTTCTACTTTTCCAACTTCTTCTTGTTCTGGAACAGATAAGGTAGTAAGTGTTTTGGCTAATGGGACAGTTAATTGTGGTTCTGATTTAACCGGCGCTGGGAGTGGGGTGAGCTTTACAACTTTTAACATGACTACTTCAGATGTGTCTACAACAGATAATGTAAATTATGTTGATGTTTTGACTTTGCCATTAGTTTCTGGACGAGATATAATGATTGAATGCATATTGCTCCAGGATTCTGCTGCAACAGGTACTGGGGTTCACTATGATTCTGTTTTGACTGGAACTTCGTCTCAAAGGCAAGTTATGGAGTATTATTCTTCTGTAACTGCGCAAGCGATATGTCAAGGAACTACCGCGACTTTGACTTGCTTGCCCACATCAAGTTCTGGAACAACAGTTACTCCAAATAGACTGTATGTTTATGCTATTACATCAAGCACAGGAACTTTCACATTAAATGTAAAAAGCGAGACAAGCAACGCCGTAAGCGTCAAAGCTGGAAGCTGGTGTAGAAGTATTGAAACATAATTAAGGAGATATTAACATGAAAAAAAATATTTTAATTGCAAGTCTACTTTTCATGATTTTATTTATTCAAACTTCTTCATCTTTAAACGCAACTTCTTCTAGTTATTCTTTTTCTATGTTTGGAAATGGAATGGTTACGGGAAAAGGATATTCTAATAGTTATAATTCTACTTTTCTTTCTGAAACTGCTGGGACGACGAGAAGTGCTGAAAGTTCTAGTTTTAGGGCTAATATCGGTTTTTTTGAAGAAAGTGCTTATTTGAGAACGGTGAGCATAAGTTCTTATTCTATATCTCCTAAATCTGCCGTTGTTGGTTCTACGATTGGGCTTTTTGTTACTGCATTGAATGCGCAATCTGTTTGGGCTCAAGTAACGTCGCCTAATTCTCAAGTACAGATATTGAATTTGGTTAACGGGCAGACATTGAATTATTTGCCTGTGCCTTCGGTTGTTGGTAGATATGATGTTGTGTTTTATGCTAATGATTCTACTGGCGCCGTTACAAGCGTAGTTGACTTTTTTGACTTGACTTCTCATGGTTCTAGTTCTTCTGGGATCTCTTCTGGTTCTGGTGGAGGCTCCGGAGGTGGGACGACTAGAGTAATAGAAAGATGTAATTATAACTGGGATTGTACTCCTTGGAATGTTTGTTCAGATAATATTCAGAGTAGAACTTGTAAAAATATAGGTACTTGTGTTGGAAATGAGAGCAAACCTATAGAACAGATGCAATGTTCAGAATCTTTATTTGATATTGCTTTGATATTAGATAAAGTTAAGTTTACTGCTGGAAATATTAACTTTAATATTAATTTGGACGAGAAAATTGGATTAGAAAAAATAGATGTTCATGTAAAATATTCTATTATTAATTCTACAGGTTATGAGGTGTTTAGTCAGATAGAGACAAAGGCGGTCGAGAAATCTTTGTCGTATGATAAAACTCTTGATGGGTTTAATTTGGTAGATGGAGATTATATTTTAAGAGTTGACGTTTTATATGGTAATTTACAGAGGGCTTTTGCAGAGCAGAAATTTAGCATTTTAAACGGAGAACTAAATGCAAATAGTAATGGAATTACGGGTTTTGCTGGATCTACATACGGAGAGTTTAGAGGGCTTAATATTTATTTTATTATATTGGCTTTTGTTATTGTAGGGGTCTTATTAGTGGCTTATAGATATTTTGCTCGCAAGCCTTTTAATGATGAGGAGAATGGTCTATTAAGTAAAGTTAATGGTCTCGAAGTTTACACAGATACTGGAATTAAAGTTGGCAGAGTTTACGGAGTGGTTATTAGAAGTAATAGGATTTATGGTTTAGTTGTCGATCTGGACAAGGATGTTCCGGTTAAATACAGCAGGGCTTTGATAAGATATGAATTCGTGCGAAATGTGAGGGATGTAGTGGTTGTTGATTCTAGAATATTTAGTCATAATCCACAAGGGGTGTCTGCATAGGTTTAAAAGTAAATTTTTATTGAAAATTATATGCGCCCGTAGCTCAGCCTGGATAGAGCGCTTGCCTTCTACACTTAGAAGCGGAGTTAGCAAGGGGTCGTAGGTTCAAATCCTATCGGGCGCGTCCGCATGGATGGAGTGAACTGAAGTTCACAGTATCCTCCATACTTGCTTATGCACGGATGGCGAAGTGGTTAACGCGCTCGGCTGCAGCCCGAGTATTCCGTAGGTTCGAATCCTGCTCCGTGCTTTAGTTTAGCAGAATTAATTTGCCTTTTTCCATATTGGTATGTGGTGGGCAGAAACCTAACTTTTTCCAAACTTTATATCTAATAAGATGGCGATTGTTCGCAAAACCTATTTGATTCATCCATTTTTCTAAATTTTTATTACCTGTAATTGTAATTCTATGATTTTGATAAATCTTTTTTGTTTTTTTATTGTAACTAGTGCCGTGATTTAATGTTGAATGAATTCTTATTCTATCTAACAATAGCTTTAAGTTTTCTACCAACAACCTGTCTCCAAATTGACCTTCTATTAAAGGATAATAACTTTTTCTTTTATCTCTATTTTTGAAACGAATTGTGAAGTCTGTATCTGCAACTCCTCTTAAAAACTTACAAATATATTCTTCAGATTCGTCTATGCCTTTAGGAATTTGAATATCTTTCTTTTTTCCATTTGGTAAACTGAGTATTTGTGTGTAAAATTGACACATTGCTTTAGACTCTATTTTGGTTGCAATAGACTTTTTTCCATCTGGAGAAAATTTATATTTTGTAATTGGTTTTATGTTAAAAACCTTTTTGAATAATTCTGCTATATGATTATTATGGTACTCAAAATCTTCATTAGCATCGCCTGCGATCATGATTTCATATCTATTATTTTTCATGTAAATGTTACCATCTCCAAGCATTATTCCAGATAGTTCAGCTAATTCTGGGGTTAAATTAAGAGGTAAAACTATTTCTCTTCTTTTGTCATATCTACTAAATTCTATTTTTGAGATGTCAAATTTCATTTTTGTTTAGGTCTTTTTTCATATATTTTTCTACTCTTTTAGAAATGTTAATTCCTTCTTTTTCACAAAACTCCTTATATTCTCTTAATATTTTTTCGTCAATTGTCAGAGTTAATTTCTTTCTTACCATACGTGTATATACGTACATCTTATATTTATACTTTTCCTTTTTTAGTTCATCGAAAGATTTAAAGTAGGTATTTTGTAGTGTTTAATATGGTTGTGAAGAAAATTGATGCTGATAATAGTGCTAAAGTTAAATTAGACGAATCTGCGTTTATTAGTTTTGTTCAAGAAAGTGGTTTGATTTGGGGGCCTGAACCTGAAATATATGGGGGGCTTGCTGGTTTTTACACTTATGGACCTCTTGGAAAATTGTTAAAAAATAAAGTTGAGAATTCTGTTAGACATGTTTTCAATTTCAATGGATTTAGGGAATTAGAAGGTCCTACTATTATGCCTGATAGGGTTTGGAAGGCTTCTGGACATTTGGGAACATTTTCTGATAGGATTATAAATTGTTCGAAGTGCAATGCTGTTTTTCGCGCTGATAAGCTAGTTGAAGAGAAATTTGATGTTAGTGCGGATGGTTTTTCAGATTCTAAGTTGCTTGATTTTATTAAAGAGAAAAAGATTAATTGTCCTTCTTGTTCAGGGCGTTTTAATGATAAGTTGGAGAGGCAGAGTTTGATGATGAAGACAAAAGTTGCTGGACAGGATGCTTCATTGCGTCCTGAGACTGCTACAGTGACTTATTTGCCTTTTGTTAGAATGTATCAATATTTCAGAAAGAAGTTGCCGTTTGGAGTTTTTCAGATAGGCAAGGCATATAGAAATGAAATATCTCCTAGGCAGAGTGTTTTACGAGGTCGTGAGTTTACTCAAGCAGAAGGGCAGTTGTTTATTGATCCTAAAGAAAAAGATAATTGGGATAGATTTGAAATTGTGAAAAATGAACATTTGCCTTTATGGGATTATACTCTTCAAGATGCTGAAAAGATTCCTGTTTTAATGTCTCTTGAAAATGCTTTGAAAAAGAAATTAGTTTCAACTAAAGCATATGCTTGGTGTTTGTGGTTGGCTTATATGCAGTTTAGAAGATTTGGAATTCCTGCTGAGAGATTGAGAATTAGACAGCATCATCCTAATGAACGTGCTTTTTATGCTGCAGATGCTTGGGATATTGAAGTTAAGACAAATAATTATGGGTGGGTTGAAGTTTGTGGAGTTCATGATAGGACTGATTATGATTTGAAACAACATTCTAAGGAATCTGGCGTTGCTCTCGAGGCTATTCGTGAAGATGGAACTCGTTTTGTGCCACATATTTTAGAAATTGCTTTTGGGACTGATAGGCCTACTTATGCTCTTATTGATTTATTTTATGAAAAAAAATCTGAGGACGATGGAAAGACTGTTTTTAAAATACCTTACAGTATGGCTCCTATTTCAATTAGTGTTTTTCCTTTGATGAAAAAAGATGAATTGGTTGAGATTGCCGAGGGGATTTATAATAATTTGAGTAAGGATTTTATTGTTGATTATGATGCTTCTGGGAGTATAGGTAAAAGATATCTGAGAAGTATGATTTCTGGGACGCCTTTTGCTGTGACTGTTGATTATGATTCTATTAAAGATAAGGCAGTTACTGTCCGTGATCGCGATAGTGGGAAGCAAGAGAGAGTGAAGATTAGCGAGTTAGTAAGTTATATTAAAGAAAAATTACAATGACTTATGATAAACCTGATGCTGTTAAATTGGAAGATGTTGTAAACTGTTCTGAAGAGGATTTAGTTGCTTTTAGAAAAATTGTTTTTGATGCGATGTTTTCTGTGAGTAGGGCTAATAGGATGAACTATGTTCTTGAGTTGAATGAGCAATTAGATAGGCATTTAAGGAGAGGTTATTATTGTAATGGAAATATCTTTTTAGATGTCAATGTTAATGGAGGTGTTAGAACTGTCGATGTTGGACCGGTTCCTAGAGAGTATATGGATGTTGGGCAATGGAGTTTTGAGTTGTGATTAATTAGGTTTATAAATAACCCTCTGCAATATATATTATGGGGATGATGGATATAGCTTTTTGGCCGTTTGCTGCAGCGTTTGCAGGGACGATGATGCTGGTTGCCATCGTTATTATAATTCTATGGGTTTGGATGCTTGTTGATTGTGCTAAGCGCAAGTTTAAGAATGATGCTGAAAAGATTATTTGGATTGTAGTTATTGTTCTTGCTGGATGGATTGGTGCTTTTGTTTATTTTATAGTTATTCGTTCGTTGAATCCTAAGGGTTTAATGAAACGTTCTTGATATGGGAAAGACACTTGGATTTATATCTTTGAAGGGCGGAGTAGGAAAGACCACTATTTCTGCTGCTGTTGCAACTCATCTTGCTAATTCTTATCATAAGAAAGTTCTTTTGATTGATGCTAATTTATCTGCTCCTAATTTAGGGCTTCATATGGATATTGTTTCGCCACAAAAGACTATTCATGATGTTTTGAACGGCGATTCCGTATCCTCGGCTATTCATTTGCAGTATGGGGTAGATGTAATTCCCGGAAATTTTTTAAATAATAAAGAAGTTAATCCAATGCTTTTGAAAGATAAGATTGCACATTTGAAAAAAGATTATGATTTTGTTGTTTTAGATTCTTCACCTTCATTGAATGAAGAGATGCTTGCTACAATTATTGCTTCAGATCATTTGTTTGCGGTGTCTACTCCTGATTATCCTACTTTAAGCTGTACTATTCGCGCTTCTCAGCTTGCTAAACAACGTCATAGGCCTATTGAAGGGATTATTATTAACCAGTCTCGGGGACATTATGATGTTAATCTTGAGGAGATACAGGAATCTACTGGAATTCCAATTGTTGCTAAAATAAAATATGATGATATTCAACATATGGCTTTATCTGAAAGAGTGCCTGCTACTCTTTTTGCAGGTAGGACTCCTTTGACTAGCGAGGTTGATAGATTTTGTCGTGCTGTTCTTGGGCTTCCTGAAAGAAAGTCTTGGTTTAGTTCTTTGTTTAATGGGAAGAATGAAAAACTTGAAAAAGTAAATCGAGCTGTGATGGCTAAGAGTTTTTATAAAGGCGTTTTTAAATAATAAGATGGTTAAGCAAGATAAGAATTGCGTGTTTTGCAAGATTATTAGTGGAGAGATTAAACAAGAAAAGATAATGGAAAGTGATTCATTTATTGCTGTTTTAGATATTAAACCAACTGCTAAAGGGCATGCTCTCGTGATCCCTAAACAACACTATGTTACTTTGTTAGATATTCCGAATAGACTTGGAAATGAAATGATTGAGTTTACAAAGAAAGTTGCTTCTGATTTACTGGATAAAAAACTTGGAGACGGATTTAATTTAGTGATGAATAATTTGGCTGTTGCTGGACAAGTTGTTATGCATGCTCATATTCATGTTATTCCTCGCAAGGATGGGGATGGGTTGAGATTTTTGACTCGAGTTTAGTTTCTAGTTTTTTAGACCTATCATTTTGAATGTTCTTAATATTGCTATTATTCCTAACATTGTAAGCGCAAACCATAATATTGCTTGGCCGAATATTGTGTTTATTAGTTTTTGAGAAAAGAAGATTAAGAGAAGTGCTATGAATATGTCTAGATAAAGAATTGTTCTTTCTATTCTTTTGTATTTTTTTAATTCTTGTTCCAGTTCATTTGTGAACCTTCTTTTAGGAGGATTTTGAATTATATAAACGTTTTAATTTGTATTTTGTTGGAAAGGTGCCTTAGATTTTGACTTGGGCATAGTTTTTTATATTTCTTATTAATTCTAAATGCATGCCTGAATATCAACAAGGAAGTTATGAAGAAGGATTAGATAGGAAAGAATTGGACATTTACAGACAAAGGATTGTTGAACTAATTGCAGATAGTGCAAAGATAAATCCTAGATTGACTAATAAAAGAAGAGATTTATTAGATGAGGAAGAAAGATCTGAATTGGCTAAGTTGCTTTTAACAGGACTTCAAGTAGGTTCTTATTCTTACGATTATTTATTTTAATGGCTATGGGATGTGGTACTTTTTTGACAATTTCTGAGGACTACTAGAAAATTAAAACCAAAGTATTTATTTTACAAATCTATCTTTTATTGTGGATTATATCTCTTCTTTAACAAGTGAACAGAAATTTGCTTTACTTTATGGTGTTTTGTTAGGGGATGGGTGTCTTTCTCGCTACACTACTTCAAAAGGAAGAGAGCGTTCGATGATTGTAGTTACTGGAAGTTATTATGATGATGCTGAATTCTTTGATGAGGTTTTAGTTCCTTTATTTTGTTCTTTTACTGGCACAAGTCCTACAGTTAAACTAAGACAAAAATATGGTGCTCGAGATATATTTGTTAGCAATAAGGAATTGTTTGCGAAAATCGAATCTCTTGGATTTAATTCTGGAAAAAAGAAAGATATTTTGATTCCTTCTATTTTTGATGGAGATTTAATGAGATTTGTTTTAGCTGGTTTGTTTGCAACAGATGGTTGTCTCACTATTGTAAATAATAATGGGACTAAGTATCCTCGAATGTTCTTCACGGCTTGTTTGCCTACTGCTTTTAGTAAGGTATCTGAATATCTGAATAATAAGGGCATATCTGCAAATTGCTATACTCAAAAAAGAGTTAAAGTTCATGAAAAATCTTTTAGAAAAACAAAAGATTCTTACGTCATATCTTCAAATGGTTCTAAAAACACTGAAGAGTTTAGAAATCTTATAGGGTTCATTAATCCGAAACATGAATCCAGATATCAAAGTTATTTAAGGAGTAAAATGGCGCTAGGGAGAATTGAACTCCCGACCTCGTGCTTATGAGACACGCGCTACTACCACTGAGCTACAGCGCCGAAAGTAGATGTTTGGGAGCTTTTTTAAAGATATCTTGCTATTGGTTTATATGGTTGTGATTGATGAGATTTTGTTAAAACTTGGAGAGGTTGGTTTGTGGGTGCAGGCTGTTGGGCTTTTAGTTATAATTTGGATTATTGTTCAAGGAATTACGATGTATTTTAATCGCAAAAGAAGACTGTTGCTTATGGAGATTAATAATAGATTAAAGAATGTCGAGAAGAAATTGTCTAAGTTTTGATTAGGAATAAGCTGTTTCTGCTGGAACTTGAGTTTTTCCCGATAATATTAAGTCTTCTGCAGCTTTTACTTTTATTTGTGCTCGTCTTAAACGGGCGAGGTAACCTGCAACTTTATTTCTTATTTTCTTGCTTGGCATTGTATTGCTACCGAGCATTGTTTTGTTTCCTGTGAAATGTTCTCCAAAATTGAGACCCTTGGTAAGCAAGTCTTTACTTGCTCTCTTTACCATTAGTTGTTTTATTCTACCCATTGGAATGCTTTCGTTTAGAGGGTTTAAAAGGCTTTTGGAGTTAGAAATTAACTTTTTGATGTTTTATCAAATTAGACCATTCTTTATAATAGTCTTGGGCTTTCTTATCTATTTCTCCCGGGGATAGGATTAATGCGGGCATTTTTTCTGCTTGTGCTTTTTGTAATGTGTTTACTATGTCTTCTAGAACGATTTTCTTTTTGTCTTTTGCAACTAAATAGAATTCTTGTATACCTAAAGGTGTTTGCATTTTGACTTTTCCAGTGAATTCTTTTTTCTTCGCTAATATTTCTTTAGTTATTTCATATTCTTTTTTTGTTAGCAATTTTTTTATATTATCTAGAAATTCTGAGTTTATTTCTTTTATTTTGAGGGTTTTTTCTTTTTTTGTGATTTCGGGTGTTTTGATAACTTGCTCTTCGGTTTTTTTATCTTGAATCGTTTCTTTTTGAATTTCTTTAATTATTTCTTGTTTTGTTTTATCTTCTTCTATTATTTCTTTTATTTCTGCTTTTTCTTGCTTTTTAATTGGTGGGTTTATTATCTGTTCTATGAAATCTTTTGCTTCTTCATTTGGGAGTGTGTGTATTTTCCAGAATAGCTTTTCTTGACCTTTGTCTATAATTTGTATGGGTGTTGCAAAATCTTTGATATGCCTTAATGCGACTCGGATTGCTGGTTCTACTTGAGCATCTTCTAATATATTGTTTTGTTTTAGTAAATTGAATGCTTCTTTTTCTTTGTTATTTAGATGGTTTATATATTTTTGAAGTTGTTCTTCTTGGCCTATGATATAATATAATGGAGAGCTTCCTACTCGCATATTGCTTATTTTTAGTCTTTGTTCGCTGACTAGTTCGGACATGAATGCTGCTGTGAATATGTTGTTGTTTCCTATTGCGCTGGCAACTCTTACAGGAAGTTCAGGACCGTTCTTTTTTATGACTTCGATGATGCGTTCTTTTGTTTGAAGCAGTTTTTGCATGTCTGGCATGTTAAGTAATAGGGGTGGTTGTTATAAAGATTACTATTAAAATGAGTATGTTTTTATATGCATTCTTGTTTTATGATTTATGAAGAATTTTGAGAGGACTATTTTGTATACTGTTTTGATTTCATTGATTACTATAGGCTTTGTAACTGTGGTTCAACTGAAAGGTCAGCAAGACATTAGTTCAAATGCAAGTTATTTGGATCCTATAACCATAGATGTTTTAGCTTTTTTAGCGTCTTTTTTCTTGATTTTTGAAGGAGCTTATAGAATTTGGGAGCATAAGAACGATAGGTATAGAAAACAGTTTACTCGTTCTTTGAGAATTGCTTTTGGAGTAGCAATACTTACTACTCATATAATACAGACAATGTTTAAAGTCAATGGTTTTTCTTTTCCTATTTAAAGGCTTTTCGAGATTGAAGCTATGAAGATTCTTTCCATATTTTATCAAAGATTTTACATTGTAATTTTGCTATATCTTCTTGATTAATATATATGCCAATTTGTTCTTTTTTATTTGCTTTGATTATTATTAGAGCTCTTTCTTGTATGTATATTGCTGTGTTCATTCCCTTTACAATAGAATCATTAAATCTAATTTCTCTTAGTTCCTCTTTGTCTTTTTTCTTAAGCTCTTTAGTAATAGTGCTTTCTTCCGTAATAACTTTGAGATATACGTTATTTTCTTTTCTTTTGTGTCTGAACTGTAGACTGAAAAAAGGAAGTAGTTCAATAATATTAGAGGGCACATAACTACAGATTATTTGGTTTTTTTGTTGAATAAGCAGTGAAAATACATTTTTTAATCCTTCAATGCTTTCATATATCTCTATTTTGGGATGTGTAAGAGCACTCTGTTGTAAAGAATCTAATTCGTTTAATATTTCATTAATGGTCTGTTTTTTCTCATCTTTTTCCTCCTCGATTATTTCCAAGATTCTTTTAGGCTGTATTGCACTGTAATGCTTGACTCCAGATTTTATGACCTCGCTGATAAACCCTTTTTCTTGTAGAGAATTAAGAACATAATAACATGCTTCTCTTTTAATTCTAGACTTTTGAGCTATTTCACTGGCTTTTGCCAATCCTAATTTTAAACTTGCTAAATATACTGAAGCTTCTTGCTTTCCTAATCCTATTCTTTGTAGTTGTAACTCTAAGTCCATTTCTTTTTCTATTTTTCTGATTATTTAAAGGTTCGCTTTTGTTGTAAATTATTTTACACCATAATCTTAAATATGGATATTCAAGATAACTTTTTAGTGATTAAAATGGAAACTGAAAATGGTATGGGAACAGAAGTTGAGGTAGCTGTAGCTATCTTAAATTTAATTAGTGACGAAGTAAGTATTGATCCTGAAAATAAAAGATTGGAAGTGCTAGTTTCATCTTCTATTGAGGCACAATCACAACTAGAGGTTAAAAAAAACTTAGATAAAATGGCTATGATTTTTGATTGTAATTATCATTCACGTTCGGGTCATTCTTCTAGTGGAGGGTATGAAGATGGATTCTATTATTATGGGTATGAATACCATATACATGAATTTAAACCTAAAAGAATTACGAGTTATGCAATTTATGTTAGAGAGTGTTGTTCGACTTCTTTGCTATAATAATTGAAGAAAATGAAATATCAAGATTTAAGGAACTTGGTTGAAAATTGGCCAAAACATGAAGGTTGTGTTAAAATAGAAAGAGCTCCCCTTATCACCCCAGGTTTTCCTGGAACATTCAATCTCAGTTTTACGGAAGATCCTTGGTTGAAAGAATATGGGAGGTATGTTGACTTTGACCACAATTATATTTTTTCTACTGTTCAAAGTTGTGTAAGACCTGAAGACTTACCGCGTTTAGGAACACAGGATTCATGGAAGTATCTCGGCGTTTTTGAAATCGCAGACTTGACTGGTATTTTGAGTCTAGTGAAAAGACCAGATTATAAAAAACTACAGGAGGGGCAAATTGACAATCTGATTAGATTTTTGGAAGCAGTTGGAATTCCCAAAGAAAGCGTCTATCCCAGCTATGCAAAAGGCGGATGCATTAAAGAGATTACGCAAGGAAAATATCCTTTTGATTTTTTAATTCCAGAGGATTCTCTATCTAAAAATGCCTTTTTGAATGCAGGCATTCCTGAAAGAAACATTTTACCTGATCTTTCACGCGATACATTTCTCTGTCCGTTCTTGCGCACCAGTATGCCATACAGTATGCCATACAGTATGCCATGGGGATATCGTAATGAGATTAATATTGGAACTGATTCAGGAAAACGGTTAGATGTTGGAACAATAGAATATATTCTTTGGAAACCTCGATTTTCAGGTCTATATAATCCTAAAAATATTCTAGATATTGAAGAGGCTAATTTTGGAGTATCTCTTGTAGCTGTCGGACTTGAAAGATTATGCATGGTTGTTAATGATTTAAGAAGAGTTCAAGATGTTGATTATATTAAGCCATTTTATGAAGTTTTAGGGAACGAAGAATTTTTAGGTGGTGAAAGCTTAAGAGCAATACATAGAATTTATTCAGATATAACTTCTTATAATTGCCTACCTGGAAGGCATCAGAAAGAAAAAATTAGAAATTTTATTCAAGATATTCCAAGATCAATAAGTAGAGAACAAATAAAAGACTTGTTAATTATTCATACCAAAACACAACCTTGGCACCAAAATCTAGAAAGAGGAATAGATTCTACTCTTGAGAGAATATCACAATATAGGGTTGCTTGTAAAAAATAATTTAAGGTTTTAAATAGTTTTAGGGTTTAAACATTATTTGTTTCTAAGGTCAATTATTGAAAGGATAGGTATTTTATATTTGATATCTAATTTATCTATGCCCTTTCTTAATATTGATAAAGCTGCTTGGATTTTAACTCCTTTGCTTTTTAATGTGTCAATTATTAACTTTAGCGTAGACCCTGTTCCGATTACATCTTCTACAATAATCACAGAATCTCCTTCACGGAAATTGTCGAAATATAATTTTCTTATACAGTATCCAGTTCTTTGTCTGCGGATGTTTTTATTTAAAGTCAATTTATTATTAGTGCTTCTTATTATATTAATTGGTTTTCCTATTTCAGATGCAATTAACAATCCCCATAAATGACCTCCAGGCTCTGTTGAAACAATGTAATCTGGGTTAAATTTGTTACAAATAGATAATAGTCCTTCCTTTATTTCTTTTATAATCTCATAAGTTAGGAAAGTTCCTTCTTCACCAAATGAATATTTATTGAATTTGTAATTATTGCAATTGATTTGTTGCGCTTCTTTTATAGCTTTTATTAAATTTGGGAAGCTCATTTTGTTATTATTAGTCCCATGTCATGAGTTAGGTAATCTAATTTTCTTTTTGCAAAATATTTGCTTACTTGTTCTATTGTAGACTCAGGTAATGTTGGTTGTTCTAAAAAGAATTTTATCATGTTTCTACCTTCTGAATTTTTAGGGTCATTACAAGAAGCAGTTTTTGTTTTTGTAGGATAGACTCTTTTTGCGTATCTAATTTCAAGTTTGTCTAATGCTTTAGTTACGTCTTCGTGGGTGCTGATGATATGTGGTCCTTTTCTTACATGGGGCTTAAATCTTTTATGAACTTCATTAATTCCCCTTTCTCCATGATGTACAATGATTGCATTTTTTGAAAGGGCCAATATTTGTTTTAATGATTCTGTCATATTTTGTACATAGTATAATGAATGTACTACAAATGCTATATCAAAAGAATCTTTTGATGTAAATTCTTCTAGTGTAGAACAATATGCTCTTACGTTAGGTCTTCCCCTCATATTTACTTTAAACATACTTATCTGATTTGGAGATGGGTCAATTCCAGTATATTGATAGCTTATTCCCCTTCTTTTTAAGATATTAAGTAATTTTATTGCTGCTGAACCTCTTCCGCATCCCATATCTATTATTCTTAAAGGAGAACTATCTGTTTTTTTATACCATTCACGAAATCTGTCATCGAGGGCTTTCTCTAGGACTTGCCGTTCATTGGCGTTTCTGAGCCAGAAGCTGTAAATATCTTCTTCTCTTTCCTTTCTTTCATATACTGATTTTTTTTCCATTTGTTTGTGTGTAGCTTTGTAACTACTTTATAGTTGTTTTATCTTTCGAATATACTTAAATATTAGTTCCCCCCTTAGGGTACCTATGAATACTTTGTTTTTGAATGAAATCGGCTTGTCCGAATCTGAAAAAAATGTTTATCTTGCACTACTCGATTTGGGAGATTCTACTAGGGGCGATATAGTAAATAAGTCTAAAGTTGCAGGTTCTAAAGTGTATGAATTACTTCAAAAATTACAAAATAAAGGGCTTGTTTCTATTTATCTTAAAGATGGGATTAAACATTTTAAGCCCACTAATCCATCACAAATTTTGAATTATATTGAAGAGAAGAAGAGCAAAATTTTAGGTATGGAAAATGATGCTAATTCTATTTTGCCTCAATTGATGTTGAGATTTAATTCATCAAAGAAAGAACAAGAAGTGGAATTATTAAGTGGCTTAAGAGGGTTAGAAGTTATATTTAGAGAACAGGTCGAGATGATGAAAAAAGGAGATACTTGCTATGTTATTGGCGGTACTAGGGGTTCTGATGAGGAGATAGTACAAGGTTTTTTTGAGAAGATTCATGTTATGAGGCAAGAGAAGGGAATTAAAACGAAGATGTTATTTAACGAGGTGCAACGAAAATCAACTAAAGAATTATACTCTCAAAAGAAATATTCTGGAACAGAAACTAGGTATCTCGAGCATACTTCCCCTGTAGCAATTAATGTTTACAAAGATAGAACTGTAATTATTATTTTTGGAAATGAGATAACTTCTATTTATATTAAATCTAGAGATGTTGCGCAGAGTTTTTTGGAATACTTTAATATGCTTTGGAGCATAGGTAAAAGGTAGTCAGGGCTTGAGCCAGCTGATTTCATAATATAGAACATCATTTTCGTCATCGACTATGCCTATAAGGAGATTCTTTTTTGTTGAGTGTGCTACTCTGTTTTTTGCCGCGAAATCATGCCATGTGTGCGGTTCTGATTCTCTTACTGCATAGGCTAGCCATAGTGCATGGTCTTGACCTGGTTGGGTGCCTTTTTTGTAAATTCTAAAGTCTGCTCCGAACTTTAGGGCTGTTTTTACTACATAGCCTTTTTCTCTTAGGTTTTCAAATAAGGTGAGTTTTGTTTCTATTCTTTTGTCTTGCTTTTTTGCTATTTGGATTGCTTTGTCGAAGCTAATTTCTTTTGATTTGTGGTTTAAAGTGAGTTTCTTTTTTATATTTAGGAAAAGAGCTTCTACCCATGAATATTCTATTCTGTCTCTGACTTTTTCTCCGAATCTGGATTTTTCAAATAAGTCAAATGCTTCTGGAGAAGTAGAATGTATTTTCTCGCTTGATATGTGTGCAGTTATCATTCTTTATATAAGGTTTTTTTATATTTAAGCTTACCTTATAACAACCAATTTGCTACGAGAAGATAAACTATTATTGAAAGAGAGTCAGACATTACCGTTCCGAATGGGCCTCCTCCTAATGCGGGGTCGCCACCTAATTTCTTTATTCCTAAAATAATTGTAAATGACACTAAGGTTGTTAACGTTAACGATAAAAATGCTGCTAAACTTATTACCGAGGCGATATTATTGTCTTGCCAGAAGAATGTGATTGTTAAGAATAATAATGTGCTTATTACTAAAGCAATAATTGCACTTATTGTTCCTTGTTTTAGTATGTATTTTACTATCTTGAGGTCTTTGCCCATTACAGCAATATCTCTCACTAACAGGGCTTCTATTTGAGTGCATAGTGCTCCACAGATATAGACTATTACTGGGATGAAGGATGCTAAAATTAAATTTTCTTTTAATGTGTTTTCAAAAATTCCTATAAATGCAGCTATTGCTAAGATTCCTATTAATCCACTTATTAACCATGGAGCTCTGTGAATGACGCTTTTCATTACTGGAACGTCCATAGTGTTTTCATATTCTAAATGAGAATGGTGGATACCTGCAAGGTGAAATGTATCTTTTCTTAACGAGTTATTTAATATTTGAATAATATCTTTGTTTGAGACTACGCCAGTTATCTTTTTTCCTTCTACAACTGGAACTGCTTTTATTCCATGCCTTAGAGCTATATGCGCTACTCTTTCTATTTCTGTTTTGGCAGATACAGTTATTACTTTGGTTTGCATGAATCTTTGAACTGGGGTATTTGAATGAAATCTAAAAAGATCTTTTATTGAAAATACTCCGATGAGTTCGTTGTTTTTTTCTATAACGTAAATGTAATCCATTACTTCAAATAAATTTGATTTTTTTTTCAATAACTGGTAAACTTCTGAAACTTTCTGGTCTTTTTTTACAGTCAAGAATTTGGTTTCCATTATTTTAGTTAATTGTTTAGATAATGAGGGGTTGCTCTTTTTCATGTCTTTTTTAGTTGTTGGAAAGTTTTAAATTCATGCTTTTTTAGATGCTGGTATGAAATCTGTTAATTTTAACTCAATAGATAGAAAGTGGCAGAAAGAGTGGGAAAAAGCGAAGGTATTCGAGGTTAAAGAGGATAGTAAGAAGCTTAAGTATTATGCACTTGCAATGTATCCTTACCCTAGTGCTAACGGGCTTCATATGGGACATGCTTTTCAGTATGTTATTCCAGATATTTTAGCGCGTTTCATGAGAATGAATGGTTGTTCTGTGCTTCATCCTATGGGTTTTGATAGTTTTGGATTGCCTGCTGAAAATGCAGCTATAAAAGAAGGAGTGCATCCGCAAAAGTATACAGATACTGCCATAAAGAGATTTGTCACTCAGTTGCGAACTTTAGGAATTAGCTATGATTGGAGCCGTGTCATTCAAAGTCATGATCCTGAATATTATAAATGGAATCAGTATTTCTTTTTAGAGTTTTTAAAAAAAGGGCTTGTTTATCGTAAAGCGTCCGGAGTTAATTATTGCGTTAAGTGTGATAGTGTGCTTGCTAATGAGCAAGTACATGATGGAAAGTGTTGGAGACATAAAGATACTAATGTTATTATTAAAAATTTGGAGCAGTGGTTTGTTAAAACGACTAAGTATGCTGAAGAGCTTTTGAAAGATGTCGATGTTCTTGATTGGCCTGAGCGCATAAAGGCGATGCAGAGAAATTGGATTGGAAAGAGCGAAGGTGCTGAAGTTATGTTTTCAATTAATAATGAAAAATGGCCTGTTTTTACAACTAGAATTGATACTTTATTTGGAGTTACTTTTTTAGTTATTTCTGCTCAGCATTCTCGTTTAGGGGAGTTAGTTACTAAAGAGAATAAGAAAAATGTTGATACTTTCTTGAAGAAAATTAAATCAACCAAACAGGAAGATGCCGATAAAATGGAAAAAGAAGGAGTGTTTACTGGCTCTTATGCAATTCATCCTTTAACTGGAAAGAAGATTCCTATTTGGACGGGTAATTTTGTAGTTGCTGATTATGGCTCGGGCGTTGTTATGGCTGTGCCTGCCCATGATGCTAGGGATTTTGAGTTTGCTAAGAAGTATGGGTTAGAGATAAAACAGGTCATAGGATGTCCTAAAGATTATGATTGGAAAAATGGAGCTTATACAGATTGGGGTAATTTAGTTAATTCGTCTGAATTTAATGGTTTGAAGAATGATGAGGCTAAGCAACATATTGTTAAGGCTCTTGAATCTAAGAAGCTTGGTCGTTTTGTTACGCAGTATAAATTACGTGATTGGTTAATATCTAGGCAGAGATATTGGGGGACACCTATTCCTATAATTTATTGCGATGATTGTGGTGCTGTACCTGTTTCTGGGAAAGAATTGCCTGTGTTGTTGCCCCAGAAAGTGGAATTTGGAAAAGGAAATCCTCTTCTTACTAATGATAAATTTTTGAATGTTAAATGTCCTAAGTGTGGGAAAATTGGAAAACGCGAGACAGATACTATGGACACTTTTATGGATAGTAGCTGGTATTATTTAAGATTCACGGACCCTGGAAATACTAAACGTCCTTTGTCTCCTGAAGATGTTTCGCGTTGGATGCCTGTTGATTTTTACAGTGGGGGAGCTGAACATGCTTGTATGCATTTGATTTATGCTCGTTTTTTTACTAAGGCATTACGCGATTTAGGATATGTTACGATTAGCGAACCATTTACTAGATTATTTAATCAAGGAATGCTTCATGGAGAAGATGGGGCTGTAATGTCTAAATCACGAGGAAATGTCATAGATCCTCTAGACACTACTAAAAAATATGGCTCAGATACATTAAGATTGTTTCTTATGAGTGTGGCTTCTCCAGATAAGGATTTCTCTTGGAGTTCTACAGGTGTTGAATCTATGCATCGGTTTGTTCAGAAAGTTTGGAATTATGCTCATTCTGTGAATTTTGGTAAATCTAGTTCTCGTGTCGAGCATAAGATGAACAAGGGAATTATCGAGATTTCAAAAGAAATTAAGAGTATTAATTATAATATCGCCGTGATTAAATTGCGTGCTTTGTTTGATTCTTTTGAAGAAGAGATTAGCAAATATGATTTTGGGAACTTTTTGAAGTTACTTAGTGTTTTTGCGCCCCATATTGCTGAAGAGCTTTGGAATAAATTTATTGATTCTAAGACTTTGATTTCTATATCTAATTGGCCTGTTGCTGATGAAAGTAAGATTAATGATTCGATTGATAAAGCTGAGGAGAGTTTCGAAAAAACTATTTCTGATATACAGAATATTTTGAAGATTGTTAAAGAGAAAGAAGGTAAAATGGCCTCACATGTTTATCTTTATGCCATTCCTAATGAGGTTGTTTTATTTAATATAGATGCTTTGTCTAAAAGGTTAGGGATTGAGGTTTCTGTTTTTGCTGTTAATGATAAAATGAAGTTTGACCCTGAGAATAAGGGTGGGAAAGCTAAGCCTGGAAGACCTGCGATTTATGTTGTTTAAAAACAGTTAGTTTAAAAACTAGTTTTTATTTTATTGCTTCTTGATATTGGAAATTAAACATGAAAATTTATTTTATTCATCCTGGGGAAAATGATGGTAATAGTTTAACTGATAACGGCATTTGGCAACTCAATATGCTTGTTAATCGGCTTGTTATAGATCACTTTAGGGCCGATAGGATATATGCCAATGGGCATGATGTTTCAAGACAGAGTGCTGGGATATTAGGCAAGTCGCTGGGAATTCCTATATTTCATGATGAGAGATTTGTAGAGGTTAAGAAATCTGTAATTGAGGGAAATCTTACTGAAGCAGATGTTGAAAATCTGGAATATATTAATTTATTTATTGATGAAGTGGTTAAAAATGGGAAAGATAGTGTTGTTGCTCTGGGGGATGGTATACATAGAGCAGTCATAAGTAGACTTACTGGTATGCCTTTGCATTCAACAAGACACTTTTCTTTATGGCCTGGAAGCATTTCTGTGTTACAGCGCCAAAATATTGGAAGCACTGGAGTTTGGAGAATGACTACTGTTAACGACACAAATCATTTACGAGTTCCTTAGTAGTTAATAATAATCTTTGTTTTCTATGTCTTCCATTAGGTTTTTTATTGAACTTAGGAACCAATTTAACATAAATAATCTCTTTTTTTCATTTACTTTTTTATTTTTCAAATAAAAAACTAATACTCCATAACAACTTTCTCTAATTATTAAATCTTTAAGATGATATTTATCAAATTTTTCTAATGGAGAGAATTTTTCATATTCTTTAATAAATTCTTCTGCAGCCTTTTTATCCCATTTGTTGTCTTTAGTAAAACAGTATAATTGTATTGCACACGCAATATCCTTTAGATAAGTGGTTATTTCAAATAAATCGAAATCTATAAGGCCTATTATCTTATCTTTATTATAAATCACATTACCAATATACCAATCTGAATGGGCTATAGTTACTTCTTTTCCATAGTTTATAGTCGGAACTCTTTTAATTGCTTTTTCAAAAATATCTAAATTCTTTTGCATGTATAAATCAATATCGTCTTTTACTTTTTCATTATTTAATTTATTTTTAATCTCGAGTAAACCTTCTTTCAATCCAGACTCTCCATAAAAACCAGCTGTTGTTTTTTTCAATGGAAAGTCTCTCATTATTTTATGATATTTGGCGATTAGTTCTGCTAATTGTTTAATATCCATTTTTTTAATGTCAGAATATACTTCTCCTGCTACTTTTCTGTAAACCCAATAATATTTATCATCAATTTTAGAAATAAAAGAGCCTTTTTTGTTTCTAATTGGTACAGGTATTTTATACTCAAAACCTCTTCCATTAAGGAAAGAGATTGCTTCAGTTTGTAATTTTAATCGGTCTAATTGTGTTTTGTTGGATTTAAAAGAAGAAAAACGAATAATAAAATCTCCTTCTTTTGAGGTCAAATCAAAATTATAATTTGATAAACCTTCGTTAATTGGTTTAATATCTATAACTTTTCCCAAAGAATGAGAATCAGCTATCTTTTTTGCGTCTTTTAATGATAGTTTCATTAAGCCACCAACCTCTTTATTAAATGTTTAGCAACTTTCTTTAAATGTTCTCCTTCTTCTAAATACGCTTCATCAGAATCTATTGGTTTGCCCATATAGTCTCTAAGTCTTTTTGGGATTCTTTTAATGTCTGTTGGGTCATTATCAAGGCTAGTAGAATCATAATTTTGTATATAGGATTTTTCTTCTTCATTTAATTCTCCCCCAAGTATAGTTGTCAAACGACTTATTTTTTCAGGATGTTCTTGTTTAGAATGTAAAATATCCCTTACATTCTTTGATAAATGTCCTCCCCATGCATCTGGAATTGAGTGACCTAGGTAATCGTAAAATGGGCTGTTCCCCTCACCTATAGCTTCTAAAGCTGTTACAACTTTTGTAGAATATTCTGGATAAGCCTCCTTTATTCTTTTAGCTATAGTTGGATCTACTGCGACAACTACATCTGCATGAGCTATTTCATTTTTAGTTAGCATTTGAGACTCATAGGTATGAAGTTTTATTCCCTTTTTTTTCATTAAATTAACAAATCCTTCTGGAGGTGTCCAACCATATTTAGTTTCGACACCCTTATCGTCATTGCCAAGACCGTAAGAACCTCTTGCTTTGACTTCTAACCCTCCTACATCGTTTTCTGTAAGCTCTTTTTCTAAAATCGAAGCCAATATTCTACTACGTTCCTTACCTCCATTGCATACTGTATAGACAACTCTGCTAGTCATACTTATTTATTATAAATAAAGTTTATAACTTTATGCAGTTTTGTGTTACTATATTTTGTATAAATAAAATGATTCGTCGTAACTCTTTTTAAAAGGTTTAACTAATTTTAGTTACAGTTTTTTGTCTTTTTTTGGTGAAACTGTTTATAAATAACAAGTTAATTACTTTTCAGTTGTTTGATATATAAGGATAAATATACTTTGATTGATATGTTATTGTTTGTAGTTTATATATAAATAAAATAGTTCTTTGTTTCTTGGAGGTGATGAGATGGCTAATATACAAAGTTTGCAGGACCCGCGCATAGTCGCTCTAGTTGAACGTACTATAGATGCCTTTTATGGGATCACACCTGAAGAGCGTAACGTGTTGAATGTGATTCGCAATGCTAACGACTTGCATGTTGAGGAATAGAATAGTTTTATAAGTTTCTTTTTTCTTATTCTTAAATGGATTTAATTTCTTCTTTGATTTTAGCAATTGTTCAGGGAATTGCTGAATGGTTTCCTGTTTCTAGTTCTGGACACATGGCTTTAGTTGGGAAATTGATTGGATATTCTGCAGATTTTGCTTTCGAAGTGGCTTTGAATTTTGGAACTTTAATGGCAGTTTTTATTTATTTTAGGAAAGATATTGTTATGATTGTGCGCGATTTGATTAATGGGAAATGGAGAACTTCTAATGCTCGCTTAGGTTTTTTGATTTTAGTTGCTAGTATTCCTGCAGGCATTTTTGGTTTCATTTTTAGGAGTTATTTTGACGTTATTTCTGGAAATCTTTTCGTTTTAGGTTCTGGATGGTTAATTACAAGTGTTGTATTGTTTATAGGAAGTTTTACTAAGTCTAGAAATGGTGATGCTTTCAAGTTAGGTTATTTTAGGGCTTTTATCGTAGGACTTGCTCAGGCAATTGCTATCGTTCCAGGAGTTTCTAGAAGTGGGATGACTATTTCTTCAGGATTGTTTTTTGGATTGAAAGAGAAACAGGCTATTTTGTTCTCTTATTTGTTAGCTATTCCTGTGATTATAGGCGCTAATTTAGTTACTTTTGGGAATAAGACTATTTCTGCTTCCTTTTTGTTGCCTACGATTGTTTGTTTTTTGATAGCTTTGGTATTTATGAATTTTTCTTTTAAGTATGTGCTTAGTGATAGAAAGAATTTGAAATGGTTTGGTTTGTATACTGCGATTTTAGGGCTTTTGGTGATTTTATTTGGGTTGATTTAACAGGAGTGTTTAAATATATCAAATATCTCACATAAATATGGGAAATATAACTTTATCTATGCCCGATGAATTGCTTAGAAAGATGCGAATGCTTAGGGAAATTAAATGGAGTGAAGTAGCTAGGCGAGCGATACAACAAAGAATAGAAGATTTAATGGCCTTAGAGAAAATTGCTTCGAAAAGCAAGCTTACCGAGAAGGATGTCGAGGATATTGGAGAGAAAATAAAGAGAGGAATAGCTAAAAGACACGGATTATGAGACTAGTTGTAGATACTAATATTATGATATCTGCAATAATTAAAGATGGTAAAACTAGACAGATTATATTTAGTTTTGGATTTGAATTTTTTACACCTGCATATGCTTTAACTGAACTTAGAAAGCATAAAGAAGAGATATGCGAAAAAGCTGGAATTAGTAATTTTGATTTTGAGTCTTTTTTAGAAATTTTGTTTAGATACGTTAAAATAATTAATCCTGAAATATATTATGCATTTTTAGATGAATCCAGCGTTTTAATTAAAGATATCAAGGATGTTTCTTTTTTAGCTTGTGCATTGGCATTGCAATGCAGTATTTGGAGCAACGATAGAGGTTTTAAGGGGGCAGGATAAAGTCCAAGTCTTTACAACTAATGAATTATTGGATGGATTAAATTAGTTGTTTTCAACAATCGCCTTTATACGGCGGACACCTGCCGAAACGCTAGACTGCTCAGTGATTTTTATTTTACCTATTTCTTTTGTGTTCTTGACATGCGGACCTGTGCAAATTTCTCTGCTGAAGTAACCTTTTTCTTCTTCGGCGTCTAAGACTGTGTATACTGTGACTTTTTCCGGATATTTGTGGCCGAATTCTCCCTTTGCTCCCGACTCTACTGCTTTTTTATAATCTAGTTCTTCTGATTTTACTACTAGTGCTTTTTTTACTAGGTTATTTACTATGTTTTCTATTTCTTTTATTTCTTCATTTGTGAGTTTTCTATTGAATACGAAGTCAAATCTTGTGCGTTCTGGAGTGATATTGCTGCCACGTTGAGCGACTTCAGGACCTAAGACTCGTGACATCGCTTCATTCAATAAGTGCGTTGCTGTGTGCAAACGTGTTGTTTTTTCCGAATTATCTGAAAGGCCGGATTTGAATGTTCCTGCTGATAATGTTCTTGATAATTCTTGATGTTTTTGATATTCATTCTGGAATTCTTTTATATTTACTTTAATGCCTTTTTCTTTTGCCATTTCTTCAGTCATTTCAATTGGGAAGCCGTATGATTGGAATAATAAGAATGATTCTTTTTCTGAGACTTCTTTTTGGTTTTCTGCTAGTTTATTAAATTGTCTTATGCCCTTTTCTAATGTGCTTCTGAATTTTGTTTCTTCTTTTTCTATTTCTTTTAGTATTATTTCTTTGTTTTTTGTTAGATTTTCATAGTCTTTGTATATGTAAATTACTTTTTCTGCTAAAATTGATGTGATGTTTGTTTCTATGTTTAGCAATTTGCTATGTCTTATTGCTCTTCTTATTAGTCTTCTTAAGACGTAGCCTTGACCTGTATTGCTAGGTACAATTCCATCTGCAATAATAAAAACTGATGCTTTGATGTGGTCTGCTATTATTCTCATTTCTTTTTTGTGTTCTTGATAATTTTTATGAGATATTTTTTCTATTTCTTTTATTAATGGCTGCCATATTTCCGTTAAGTAGTTGTCGTTGAATCCGTTTAGAACTGCTAGGGTGCGTTCTACCCCTCCACCGAAGTCGATGTTTTTTTGTTTTGCAAGGGCATAATTTCCTTTTTCATCTTTTGTATATTGCATTAAAACATTATTTCCTATTTCTACCCAGTTTTTATCTTCTGGGTTAAATTTCTTTGTAGCTTTTTTCCCGCTGTAGAAAAACATCTCTGTGTCTGGACCACATATTCCAGTGTTTCCTGCTGGTCCCCACCAGTTATCTTTTTTTGGGAGGAATGCTATTCTTTCTTTAGGAATTCCTAACTTATGCCATGTATTTGCTGATTCTTCATCTTTTTCTGCATCGTTATCTCCTGCGAAAACACTGACAGCATATTTTTCTAAATGTATTTTTAATATTTTAGTGTGAAATTCGAATGTATATTTGATGGCATCTTCTTTCCAATAATCTCCTAAAGACCAGTTGCCCAACATTTCAAAGAATGTATGGTGCGTGGCGTCTCCAACTTCGTCTATGTCTCCTGTTCTGATACAGCGTTGGACGTTTACGAGGCGTTTACCTAAAGGATGTGGGTGTCCGCTTAGATAAGGCACCAGAGGATGCATTCCTGCTGTTGTAAATAGGACTGTAGGGTCGTTTGACGGAATTAATGAGGCGTTTGGTATTTCTTTATGCTGTTTGGTTTTAAAAAACTCGATGAATTTATTTATTAGTTCTTTGCGTGTGATTGTCATAGAATCTGAAACCTATGCGCATTTTTAAATATAGTGAGAAACATAAATAACTGAGCAAAATTGTATGTTTTTCTCTTGATAGTCAAGAATCCTTGACTATATTAGTTAACTTGCAGATAGTATTGCTATTTTTCTTCTTATACTTTGAATTTCATCTTCTAGAGCATCTCTTCTTGAAGGAGGAACTATTATTTTTGCTATTTCAACTTTTTCAGCCTTGAGAGGTATTACCTTTACTTGAGGGATATATTCTATTAATATTTCCATTTCTTTTTTTAGTTCAAAAACTACTTTTTTGAGAAGATTTTTTATTGCTAATTCTTCTTTACGGTATCTTTTATAACGCTCATGTTTTTGGAGAGACGTAAGAATTTCCATTTCACAGTAAAGTAATTGTTTTTCTCCGTAATTTACTTGTAGGGGTTCTATCCCTACAAATTGTTCTTCAATAAGCATTTTCAAATATCTCTCTATTAACTGATGAAATTCTTGATTTTATGTTTCCTACGTCTTTTTCCCAACTTATGATTTCTTCATCTTCTTTTGCTTTTAAGTCTTTAATTGTTTTTAGTAGTTCATCCATTTGGTTAAGTTTTTCAGCTATTTTTACTAAGGAGTCTCTGGCTTCTTTGAATTTCTCCAATTTTATAAATAGGGGCCTTTTATCATTTATTTGATTTGAAATTGGAGGAGGAGATCTTAAATCTTCGTTTGTTTGTTTTTGCTGCATTTTAGGTGTTGTTTTTGGAGTCCATTCATCTAATTCTACTGCTCTTGTTGGCTTTTTTACTTCATTTTCTTCGTTCCATTCAGGTAACTCTGGCAAATTTTTATCTTCGTCTTCAACTGCGCTTTTTATCATACTTTGACTGAATCCTTTTTTCATTAGAGAATCTGGGAATGAAGGGAGTCCATGAATACTATCTTCTTGAGATACTTCTATAGGAGGTAGTGTAGTTTTTTGATAATCTCTCATTGATGGGGCACTGCTGGGTGGAAAGTCAGGTAATTCACTTGCCGGGTTTTTCTTTTTTAAGCCAAACATTTTATTATTCATTGTTTCGCAACTTTCTTTATATAGGTTTATCTTAATTATTAAGGAGTTACATGTTTTTATTTTTTTGTTTATTTTTTTAGTTTTTAATATAGAAAGGTTTTTATTGTCTCTTTGTTCTTAGTTTCTCATGCTTGAAAAGTTTTTGAATGATTATATTTCTATCGTCGCTGGCTCTGGAGCGGATAAGATAGTTAATATTTTGTTTAAAAAGAAGAATGTAAATGAATTTCTCATAGCTAAGAAGCTTAATATGACTATAAATCAGACTAGGAATATACTTTACAAGCTTGCAGACAAGGGGCTTGTTTATTTTATGCGCAAGAAAGACTTGAAGAGTGGTGGATGGTATACATATTTTTGGACTCTTGATGATTATAAGTGTCTTGTTAGTTATAGAGCCACTTTATTAAAGGAGATTGAAATTCAGGAATCCATTCTTTTAACTAGGAAAACGAAGCAATTTTATGTTTGTAAAACTTGCGGTGTTGAGGTTATGGAAGAACAAGCGATATTACATGATTTTACTTGTTCCGAATGTGGAGAGGTTTATATTTCTAAAGATCCTGCTGAGAGTGTTAAAGAAGTTGAGAAATCAATTAATAAATTAAAAGACAAGGTTGCTCAGATGCAGATTGTAATTAATGAACTTGAAGTTTTGCGTGTTCCTAAATCTGAGAAGAAAGAGGTTAAGAAAGGTAGTAAGGGTAAAAAGAGTTCTTCTAAGAAGTCTGCTTTTAAGTCTAAGAAGAAATTCTCTAAGAAGCTTGCAAAAAAAGTTCAAAAGAAGAGGAAGAAGTAATTTATGGTTATTAGACGTGATTTTCGTCGCGAACAACGACCGACTGGTTTTTTTTCCAGGTTTAGTGCAACTCATTTAATTATTTTTATTAATGTTGTTGCTTTCTTTTTGTTTTTAGTTTTGTCTAGTTTCATTTCATCTATTTTTGATTTTGTGGCGATAAAGCCTTCTTTTATTTTATCTGGAACGTATATTTGGACCGTAGTTACGAGTGTGTTTATGCATGGCGGTTTTCTTCATTTATTTGTTAATATGTTTTCGTTATTCTTTTTAGGAAGTTTGGCTGAACGTATTATTGGACGTAAACGTTTCATTTGGTTTTATTTAGTTGCTGGAATATTTGGCAGTCTGTTTTTCGTTTTGTTTGCATATATTGGAACTTATTTTTCAAGAGGGGATTTTATTTTTGGAGGTATTGACGATTTTGCAGTTGGGGCTAGTGGGGCTATATTTGGACTTTTAGGGATATTAGCAACATTATTGCCTAGAAAGAAGATATTTCTTATTGTTGGACCTCTGATAGTTATTGTTTTACAATTTTTATTAGGAAAAGTTTTTCCTTCTATTTCTGGAGTTGTAGATATTGTCGGAACGATATTAATATTTTTAATGATTTTTTCGATGTTTTCTTTAAATAGTTCTTTTAGAAAGATTTCTATGCCTTTGAGTTTGTCTTTCTGGTTGGCTCCTATTGTTGCAATTGTTCCTTTGCTAGTTATAGGGTTTTTTGTTAAACTGCCTATTGGGAATATGGCTCATCTTGGCGGTCTAGTTGCTGGGTTGATTTATGGTGCTTATTTGCGTAGTAAATATCAAAGAAAAGTTAAAATGTTGAATAGGATGATAAAATAATGGTTAAAAAATTAGCTGGAAAAAATAAAAAAATGTCTTGGAAGCGCGAATTTGCAGATTTAGTTGAAGATTCTTTTTTTTATTTAAAGGAGAATAAGAAATACGTTTATGCTTCTGCTTTGATATTTTTTGCAAGTTCTATTTTTGGTTATGTTTATTCGGCTCGATTAGGTTTTTTTGATAAGCTTATTGAGGAAATTGTTAAGTCTACTAGGGATTTGGATTATTTGGAAATGATATGGTTTATATTTAGTAATAATGTGACTAGTTCTTTATCTGCTCTGTTTTTAGGGGCTTTTTTTGGGATATTCCCTTTGTTTAATGCTTTGTTTAATGGTTCTATTTTAGGTTATGTTTATTCCAAGGCTTCTTCTATTGCAGGATATTTAGTCATATGGCAATTGATTCCACATGGTATTTTTGAGTTGCCTGCCATATTCATTTCTCTTGGGCTCGGGATTCATTTGGGTTTTTCTTTTTTTGCTTCTAAGGATAAGATAAACACTTTTAGGTTTAGGTTTAAAGAGTCTTTTAAGGTGTTTCTTGTGATTGTTGTTCCTTTGCTTGCATTGGCAGCGATTATTGAGAGTTCTCTTATTTTCTTTATGGGTTGAGAAGAATGTTTTTAAATCACTTAATGGTTACTTATTAATGGATGAATTGGCTGGAGTGACTAGAGAGAGTATTGCCGAGATTGATAATGCGCGAGAGAAAGAGAATTTACGCCGTGTGGAAGCTGCTCTTTTTGTTTCCGGGAAGTTTATGACATTGAAGGAGCTTGTTGCTCTTACAGATGTTAATCCTTTGATTTTACGGGATATATTGCGCACACTTGAAGAGAAATATCGTGGAAGCGGAATTGAGGTCGTTCGTCGCGAGGACTTGTGGAAGATGGATGTGCATTCTGATTTTGTTCATTTTGTTAATCGTCTTGCTACTGGGGAATCTGAGTTTACAAAGGCGGAGCAGGAGACCCTTGCCATTATTGCTCATAAACAACCTATGAAACAATCTATTTTGGTTAAAATAAGGGGAAATAAGGCATATGACCATATTGCAAAGTTTGTTTCAATGGGGCTTATTATAAAAAAGAAAGTTGGGCATAGCGCAGATATATCTTTGAGTGAAAGCTTTTACAATTATTTTAATGTTGGAAATTCCGAAGAAGGATTAGATAAATTTCCATTGGCTGAAGAGAATAATGTGGATATTGAAGATGCGAATAAAGGTGTTTTGCCTGTGAGTAGCGGAGATATTTAGAATGAACTTTTTTACATGGGTATATGTAGTTTTATTCTTTTTTGGAATATTTTTTCTTATGATTTTTATGTTTTTGCATTATAGAAATCGTTATCGTTTGTTTGCTAGTCCCGCATTTACTAAGCATTACTCTGTTTCTTTTTTAGTTCCTGCTTATAATGAACAAGACAGTCTTGTTGAAACAGTTGAAGCTATTGTAAATCTGAATTATCCAAAAGATAGGAGAGAGATAATAATAATTAATGACGGAAGTAGAGATAATACTAAAAATATTGCTCTTGGGTTGGTTAAGAAATATTCAAATGTTTGTCTTTTAAACAAACTTAATTCTGGGAAGGCTAATTCTTTAAATGAGGCTTTGAAAATAGCAAAGGGTGAGCTTATAGCAGTAGTTGATGCAGATTCTTATCCTAGAAAAGATTCTCTTCTTAAAATGATTGGGCATTTTGATGATTCTTCTGTTGGGGCAGTAACTTCTCGAGTTTTGGTAAAAAATAAACCGAACTGGCTCGGAAAATTTCAAGTGATGGATTATTCTATTATTGCATGGACTAGAAAATTGCTTGATTTTGTAGATTCAGTATATGTCACTAATGGTCCATTGAGCATGTATCGAAAAGATTTGGTTATTAAACTGGGCGGTTTTGATCCTAAAAATTTAACAGAAGATATTGAGATTACATGGCATATATTGAGCAAAGGTTATAGAACCAGGATGTCTTATGATGCAATTGTTTATACAACGGTTCCTGAAGATTTAAAGACTTGGATTAAACAAAGAGTTAGGTGGAATTTAGGCGGTTTACAGACAGTGCAAAAGTATTGGAAAGCTATGTTTCGTGAGGGGGCATTCGGTCATTTTGTTATTCCATATGTTACTGCATCTTTTATTTTTGCGATTATAGGTTTCTTATTATTTTCTCGTTATATTTGGATTAAAGGATCTTATAATTTATTTTCTTGGTATTATTCTTTGCAAGGATATCCATTTTGGAGATATTTTGATTATACTTTCTCATTTACATTACTTCTATTTTTGGGAATATGTTTTTTTGCATTAGCTATTTGGTATTATAAAACTGGATTTATGAGCTCTGAAACCGGAAACAAAAGTGTTATAAAGATTGTAGGGTACTCGTTTTTTTATAGGTCGCTATATGTAATTCCTTTGATAATTGCTCTTTACAAATTAGCGCGAGGAGACATTAGATGGTATACAAAATAATGAACAGCAAATTTAGAATTTTTTTAGAGTCTGCGATAATATCAATGCTTGTATTGATAATTGGGTTTTCTTTAGGATTGTATGTAGAATCAAATAGAAATGATAAGATTATTGAAAATTACAGGAATTATGAAATACAAGCTTTAGATCTGAAATTGCAAAATTATTATTATCAAATTATGGATAGTAGTTCATGTGATATGGCAATAGAACAAAATTTTCAATTTGCAGATGATCTTTATTTGACCGGATTGGAATTAGAGAGGTTTGAAGAAAGCAATCAAATTACTGATGAACTTTTAAGAGAGAAGAAGCGTTATAGTCTACTTAAAACCGAGTTATGGCTTAATACTATTTTATTGAAGAAAAAGTGTGATGCTTCTTTTGATACTCTTGCTTATTTATATGCTGGAGATCCTGCTAACTCAAAAATTGTTGCTCAACAGAAAATAATCTCTAATGTTTTGAGAGATTTGAAGGAGCAGAAGGGAAACAATCTTATTCTTCTTCCAGTGGCTGGGGATTTGAATCTTGGCGCTGTGGAGCTTCAAAAACGAGTGCATAATATTACTAGGCTGCCAGTTATTATAATTAATGAAAGAATTGTTTTAGAAGGTTTTCAATCCATGGAAGATATCAAAAAGTTTTTGAGTTTGATTTGAAACTTTTGGATGATCAAAGTGGTCTCAAACACTTTGACATCAAAAAGTATCTTGATTTTTGATGTTATTTATCACCATAAAGGATTTAAAGAGGAGTTTATCTTTCTTATTATGGATTATTTGGATTTGAGGGCGTATGATAATGCTAATTATGTCGAAGCTATAAAAGATGGTGAGATAATCAGAGTTCCTGAGAAAGTTGCGATTATGGAAGATTTATTTATATTGCGAAAGATTGTTAATCAGCCTCAACAAAGTCTGAGTGTGCCTGTTGCTTCTAGTATTAAACAGCGTGAGTCTATTTCCAAAGGTTCTATTTTTTCTGAATGGAAGCATGGTAAATTCGGAGTGAAGAAAAATAATGCTTTGCAGGATTTGATTCCTAATTTTAATTGGGAGATTTCTAAGAATAGGAAGAAGAGTAATATGACTCGAGCTAAACTTGCTACTCTGATAATGGCTAATGAAGAGGATGTGAAGATGATCGAGCTTGGCGAATTGCCTAAAGATGATTTTGTTTTAATCTCGAGAATTGAGCAGATATTTGGGATTAATTTACGCAAACATCCAAATTCTATTGCTCAAGTTAATTTAGCTGAGTTGCAGAAACGCAATGAGCAGACGAAGAAAGATACTGCTGTAAAGAGTGTAGGACAGATGTTCAAGGATTCTGCCGGCGTTAGTGGGAATGATATAGAAATATTAGACTAATTTTATAATTAAGGCTTTCTAGAAAGCTTAGAAAACTGATGTTCTCTAATTCATTCTATTTTTATAAAAATGGAAGACTTTAAAAACCATTATTTCTGTTGATTAACATGAATGTTGAAATTATATCTCAAGAATCTGATAAGATTGAGCTTCGTGTAGATAATTTGACTGTTGCTGAAATTCTTCGCGTTTATTTGAATGAGCAGGGAATTAAGTTTGCTGCTTGGAGGCGTGATCATTTAACTAAGCCCGTTATTTTCAAGATAGAGAGTTCCGGAAAGAGTGTTAAGAAAGCTGTTAGTGAGGCTGTTTCTGCTATTTCTAAAGATTTGAATTCCCTTGTTAAAGGTCTTGATAAATAGACAGGTTTATTAAGCATTTTTTACTATGTATTTTAAGGAGGTTTTATGAGTTGCAAATGCAATTGGGTTGAAGCAGTTCTTGCTATAATAATAATTTTGTTTACATATATGGCTAAGGCTTCTTCAAAATGGGTAGTTATCATTGCTGCACTTTTGTTGCTTCTACATGCTTTAATGTGTAAGAAGTGTCAGATGTGTGAAGAGCCTAAGATGATGCCTAAGTCTTCCAAGAAAGGGCGTAGATAAAGGTATTTTTATTTAATTTGTTTTTTATTCTTTTTATTTGAGAAGTGCTGTTTTGAGCACGAGAAATCTTTTATACTTCTTTATTTTTTGTTTTTTATGGATAAGGTTTCTGCAGGATGTTACGATTTGAATGTTTGGCTTAAGGGAGGCTATGACTGTGGGATTATTACTACGTTTTATGGTGGGCCTGGCTCTGGTAAGACTAATCTTTGCATGATTGCTGCGGTTTCTCAGGCTAAGAAAGGAAATAAAGTTATTTTTATAGATACTGAAGGAGGGTTTTCTTCGGAAAGAGTTAAGCAACTTTTTTCTTCTAATGCTACAAATGGAACTGATAAGAATCTTACTTTGGATAAGGTTCTTGCAAATATTATTATTTTGAAGCCTACGAATTTTAAAGAACAACAGCAGGCTTTTGATCAACTTTTGAAACATGTTAAAGAGCAAGTTTCATTAATTGTTGTTGATGGGATGACTATGCTTTATCGTCTTGATTTTGCAGATGCTAGGGAATCTGATAGTGATAAAGGCGTTGAGAATATGCAATCTGTTAATGCTGAGCTTACTAGACAGATGAGGTTGCTTGTTGAAATTGCTCGTAAGCAAGATATTCCAGTTTTAGTTACGAATCAAGTATATAATTGGAATAACGAGAAGAAGATGGTTGCTGGAGATATAGTAAAATATTGGAGTAAGTGTTTAATTGAGATGGAAAATGAATCTGGGCGTAGGACGGCTTTTTTACGCAAGCATAGAAGTTTGCCTGAAAAGTCCTTGACTTTTCAGATTTATGACGGCGGAGTTAGAAAGAAGGGATGGTTGTGAACCAAAAGATTTAAGTTGCAAAAGACTTTTTGATTAATATGTTATATTCCGAGATTGTTGCCGTTTATGAGGAACTTGCAGATACTAGTGGGAGAATTGATAAGACTTCCATCATTGCTGCGTTTTTGCCTAAGCTGAAGGGTTGCGAGGAATATGCTTATTTACTTCGCGGACGTGTTTTTGCCGAATATGATTCTCGCGAATTTGGGATATCCACGCAATTGGTGATTAAGGCAATATCTCGCGCTTCTGGTTTTTCTAATGATGAAGTTATTTTGAGATTTAAGAAATTAGGGGATTTGGGAGATGTTGCTGTTGAATTGCTTAGGCATGGGAAGCAAAATTCTCTTTTTTCTAAGAAACTGACTGTTGAACATGTTTTTTCTAGTTTGCAAAAAATAGCTTCTGTTTCTGGAGATGGGGCAGTTGATAAAAAGCTAGGAGTAATTTCAGAATTGCTTATTGAGGCTGATGCTAGAGAGGCGTGTTATATTGTTAGAACTCTTCTTGGAGATTTACGCATTGGAGTGGCTGATGCTGTTCTTCTTGGAGCCATTGCAGAGGCTTTCTTTTTAAATGATAAAGATATGTTAGATAAGATTCAGAGAACTTATGATTTGGTTACTGATTTTGCTCAGGTTTTGAAATTTGCTTTTTCTGGTAAGGATGCTTTTGAACATGTCTCACTTATTCCAGGAAGACCTTTGAATGTAATGCTTGCAACTAAGGTTTATGATATTGATGAAGCGTTTGATGTTTGTGGAAAGCCTGCAGCATTTGAACATAAATATGATGGGTTTAGAGTAATAATAAGTTCTGATGGTAAGAAGATTCATTTATTTACTAGGAGACTTGAGGACGTAACTCGGCAGTTTCCAGATATTGTTTCTGTTGTTTCTAAACATATTAAGGCTAAGAGTTTTGTATTAGATGCCGAAGTAGTTGGGTTTGATTCTAAGAAAAATAAATATCTGCCATTTGAAGCTATAAGTCAGAGGATTAAACGTAAATATAACATTGATGAATTAATTGTTAAATTGCCCGTAGAATTAAAGATTTTTGATGTGCTTTATGTTAACGGCGAAAATAAGGTTGAGATTCCATTTATTGAACGAAGAAAGATAATTGAAAAGATTATTGACGAAGTTCCTTGGAAGATTTCACTTTCTAAACAGATAGTTACTGATTCTGTTGACGAAGTTGAGAAATTTTATCATGATGCTTTGAAAATAGGCGAAGAAGGGATAATGATAAAGAATTTACAATCAGCTTATGTTTCTGGTCGTTATGTTGGAATTATGGCAAAGCTTAAGCCTAATGTTGCTGATTTGGATTTGGTTATTGTTGGCGCTGAATACGGGACGGGAAAGCGCGCTGGAGGTTTGACGAGTTTTATTGTTGCTTGTTGCGATGGTGATAAGTTTTTGGAAATTGGAAAAGTTTCTTCTGGGCTTAAGGAAAAGGCTTCTGAAGGGACGACTTATTCTGAAATTGATGCTTTGTTACAGCCTTTAATTGTTTCTGAGAATTCTGCTGGCGTTACTGTTAAGCCTAAAGTTGTTGTTTCTGTGACTTATCAGAATATTCAGTCGAGTCCTTCTTATTCTTCTGGTTTCGCTTTACGTTTTCCTAGAATTTCACATTATAGGCCAGAAAGAGGAATACATGATATAGCTTCGCTTAGCGACATTAAAGCTGAAGTTTTGAAGACGACGAGGAAGGCTGTGAAGAGGAAATCGTGATTTTTACTTAAAACTAAGGTTTATAAAGCAAGTTTCTATTTAAATAGTGATGTCTGACGTCAAATCTAATTTAGTTGTTCAGAATATTGTTGCTACCGCTTCTCTTGGAAAAGAGGTTTCGTTGACAAAGTTGGCGAAGATGCAGAGCAATACTGAATATAATCCTGAACAGTTTCCTGGGCTTGTTTTACGTGTGAAGAAACCTAAGTCTGCAGTTCTTGTTTTTTCTTCTGGAAATTTGGTTTGTACTGGGACTAAGAGTATTGCGCAAGTTAAAGAAGTTGTTGAACAGGTTATAAAACAGCTTGCTAAAATAGGTGTTAGAGTTACTGCTAAGCCTAAAATAACTGTGCAGAATATTGTTGCTTCTGGAAGTATTGATATTGATTTGAATTTGAATATTTTAGCTTTGGAATTGCAGAATACCGAATATGAGCCCGAGCAGTTTCCAGGGCTTGTGTATAAGTTAGGGACTCCTAATGCTACATTCTTGCTTTTCTCGAATGGGAAGCTTGTATGTACTGGGACTAAGAATAGGGCTGAGCTTGATGATTCGATGGTTCAGTTGAATAAGAATGTTAAGGAAGTTTTGAAGAGATTAAAGAAGGAGAATGCGTAATGAGCTTTACAGGTTTGTTTTTACAAATTTTCTCTCTTGCAGAAAATATTTTTGATTTTATTTTTATATTTTTAGTTATTGTTTTTGCTTTGTATGTGTATCTTTCTTTCGCTTACTATGCAATTGCTAAGAAGGCTCGTTTGAGTTCTCCAGGACTTGCTTGGATTCCTTTTGTAGGGCCTTCAATTATAGCTTATCAGACATCTGAGATGCATTGGTGGCCATGGCTTTTACTTATTGGATTCATGATTCCTTTTGTTGGATCTGTTGTCGGGATTGTGTTTACTGTTTTTACAGTTGTTTGGAGATGGAAAATGTTTGAATCTATAGGCAGACCTGGATGGTGGTCGATACTTATGTTAATTCCAATTGTTAATCTTATTCTTTTGGGTATTGCTGCTTGGAGTAAGAAGTAGTTCTGCTGTAATTAATATTATAAGCTTCGGTTTTCAATGATTTTTATGAGTAGTTATAAAAGACTTGAAAATTATTTTAAAGGAGAAGTTTTGAATTGTTTTTCAAATGAGTTAAGTCATAGATTAAATGAAGATGACTCTGCAGTTAATAATTTTAGAAGTTACATGATTGGTTTTTTAGATAGAGCTTTAACAAATAGGAAAGAAGGCGAGGGAATTTATTTTACACCTCAAGATTTAGTTGCTGTTGATTTATTGGAGATTGTAGGACTAATTGAAAAGAGAGTTGATGGGATGTCGACACATTACGTTTTAACAAAGAAAGCAATTGATTTGATGGATTGACGGATTAGGTTGTTTGATGGTTTTTCGAAAGTGATAAATTTATAAAATGTCATTTTTCAGATATCTTATGGCTACTTTGAATGAACTGCGAGAGTATTTTTTGAAGGAAGTTCCGGCTGAAGCTTCAGCTGAAGCTAGGCATATGATTACTACTGATTCTCGATTTGATTCTTATTATGTTTTATCGCGTGCAGTTAAGGATGGCCGTCTTGGTCCCAATATTACTTCAAATGGTATTCATTATTATTGCGATATACTTGTGGGTGCTGGATTTCTTACAAAGGGAGCTGATGATTCACGTCGCTTTGTTTATTATCCTACTGATAAAGCTAGTAATCTGATTAGAATGGTCTCTTGTAATAATGTGTTAGTTGAGCAGAGTGTTTAAATTTATAAGAAATTGGATAATTTGCTCTGTGATTTTTTCATTTTAAGAATTACTGATTTGTCCGTGTAGTTTGAGACTGGTTGTTTGATTCTTGTTTGAATGCTGTTGAGGGCTTCTTGCAATGTGTTAAAATTTTCTGGTTGGTTTCTGAAAGCTTCTCTGCTTGTTTCTCTTAATATACCTACTCCGCAAGGTGTGTAATATTGTGGACGAATTTCTCTGAATACTAGACATGTTGCTTGACGCTTTATTGATTCTAGATATTCTGTTAACGCCAGCCTGTTGACGTAATAGGCTCCTGTTACATTGTCGGCGTATTTTTTTCTTTTGAATATTGTTTCATAGTCTTGCCATACGGATTGATTATATGGATTTTTTATACTGATTTCAATTACTTCAAATGCGAATGAATCTGGAATTAAGAGGAATTCATAATGATTTCCAAGATATTCTGCATTGAAAACTAAATATTCAGATATTTCTTGATATTGTTTTATTTTTTCTAATTTGTTTTTTGATATTGTATCGTCTACAGCAGTTATTGCCCATCTTGTAGGGACTAGTTTTCTATTCTTTTTCATACCTAATAGGCCTGCTGAAAGGATTTTGATTATTGTTGAAGTCTGAGTATTTGCTTTGTGTAACTCCTGAATTGCTGTTGCTGATTTTGTTTCTTTGTCGTTTACTAAGTAATCTACTTTAGGTTTTACTGGAGCATTTTCTTGTAATTCTGCTTTTTCTATTTCTGCTGCTTTTGGAATTAGAGGGCTTCTGTCATCTTGTTCTTTGTTTGCTGTTACCGGTTTTTTTAGGAAGAATTCGGTTGCAATTGATTTGTGAGTCATTGCTACTTCTTTCATTACGCCTAAAAAACGTGTTTCTAATTTCTTTATATTAGACATTGTTCTGCCGTAAATTAATTGATTTCGGTAATTTGCTATTTCAGAGATGGATAATTTATTTTTATGCCATGACTCTGGGGAAGACATTATACTTGTGTCTCCGGTTTCTGGAGGTGCTAGAATTCCAGTGTAAACATTAGGATAGTTCCATTTTCCTATGAATATTTCTGGAGGTGTCGAACCGCTGAAATTTTGTATTTTTACTGGCTTGCCTATGAAAAATGTGTGCTTGTCACAATCTTCTTCATCACAGGTTTTGCAAATAGACATTATTTCTTAAATGGGTCTTTGTTTATAGGGATTGTTGTGTTATTTGAAGGGTTTTTGATTAATAGAAAACTTTATATATGCGTATATGCATATGCATACATGGTTAAAGTTATATCATTATCTGAAGAAGCGTATAAAAGACTTAAGTCTGTTAAAGAAAACAAGTCTTTTTCAGAAGTTATAATTGAGTTTGTTCCTTTGAAAAGGAAAAGAGATATTATGGAACTTTTTGGGGTGTTTAAAGAAAATGCTGGGGAATGGAAAGAGATAGAGAAGAAAATATATGAAGATAGGAGAAAATTCAAGTTAAGGACTTATAAAATATGAGTTACTGTTTAGATACTAGTATTGTGGTTGCACTTTTTCGAGGAGATGAACTTTTAAAGAGTAAATTCACAGAACTTAACTCTAGAGGCGAACTATTTATCAATTATATAACTTTATGTGAATTGTATAAGGGGGCTTTTTTATCTGCTTTATCTGAAAAGAGTCTGCAGGAAATAGATCATCTTTTGAATATTGTTGAGGTTTTAGAGTTTAATACGGATGCTTGTGTATTTTTTGGCAAAGAATATGCAAAGCTCAATAAATTAGGGAAACAAACAGAGGAACTTGATTTAATGATAGCGTCTATAGCAAAAGCTTACGATTTGACTGTTGTGACTCGAAATAAAAAACATTTTGAGAATATTGATGTTAAATTAGAAGTCTGGTGATTAATATTATAAATGAGTGTGAGTCTATTTTTTTATGATTAAGGCAATTGCTTTTGACTTTGGAGGGGTTTTTGTGGATACTTATGAATACCATTATCAAACATATGCTCAAAAATACAAAAATCTAAGCCGAGAAAAGCATCGTTGGCTTTTTGAAGCAAATGTTCTTGAACGTAGAAATGAATTGCCTATAAATGATGAAAATTTGGATGTCTCTATGGAAATGCAGAAATATTTGATGCAACAACATATAGATTCAAAAATTATTGATATGCTTAAAAAATTAAAGACGAGATATCTTCTTTTTATTGTAACTGCAAGAAGAGATAATTTTTTGAAAGAGTTTCTTTTGAGGGAAGGAGTTTTTGATTTATTTACTGCGTTATTTGGGTCAGATACTCAAATAAAGAAAAACATTAAATTTAATATGCTCTTAGAAAATTATTGTTTGAAAGCTAATGAGATTATTTTTGTTACAGATACGTTAGGAGATATTTTAGAGGCTCATAAGGCTGGAATACGCACTATTGCAGTCGATTTTGGATTCCATGAACGAGCAAGACTTGAGAAAGGGAAACCTATTGCGATTATATCTGGTTTTGATGAACTTGAATCTGTAATTCTAAAGATTAAGTGATTAATCTTCGGCTTCTTGTTTTATGCGCTTTTTATGGATTCTATATTCTATGAATCCAATTATTCCTAGAATAATTCCACCAATTATTGTTGCTATTCCTATGTTTAATAAAGAATTATTGTCTTTTGATAACTGAATTAGTGCAAATCCTAGAATTAGAGCAGAGAGTGTTGTTCTTATGTATGAAAGGAATGTTCTTTCGTTGGCTAGAAGAGTTGTTTCTTCTTCTAGTTTTATCTTTCTACTTCTTTTTTTCATTAATCAGATTAGTTTAGATTATACTTAAAGATTACTACTTGATTATGTCAAAGTGTCTTCACAAACTACGGCCTGTTTAGTGCGAGGTGGCACATTGTTTTTTTGATAATAATAATTTACTCAAAAATTCCTTTTGGAGCAATATTAGATTTAGCAATCTCCACATTGGCATAGATATCATGAAGTTTAATAAATTCTCCGAATTCCTCTCTAAGATCTAATATGAACTGTCTAAGAGCTAGCGTATCTCTTACAACAATTCCAATATCCATATCCCAATTTTCGTTTCCTAGGTGTTTATAATAATAGATTACATTTTTGTGATTTCTTAAGAAATCTTTTATTTTATCACTTTTTTCTTCATTGATTAATTTTATTTGGATATTATGCCAAAAGTATCCTAATTTTCTTACATCTATAGATACAGAATATCCTTGGATTAAACCAGATTTTTCCATATTTTTTATACGGTATTTTACGGCGTTAGCAGAGAGACTTAGTTTTGAGGATAGATGTTTATATTCCGCTCTAGAATCTTCAGATAGCAGTTTTAAAATTTTAATGTCTTTATCATCTATTTTCAGTTTCTTATAATGAGTGTTGACACTTTCTGATCTTTCATACCCTAAAAATTTAAGAGGAAAAGATTTAAATTCAACTGAACTATTAATTACTATAAAAGACTCTATAAAACGATGATACTTAGATTTTATTTCTTTGATTATTTTTTCAAGCTGGGTTCTATCTTTTGCCATTAGGTCAAAGGCCATGTTCCATTTGCCAATTATTGGTCCAAGATAGGTTACATAATCATGTTTAATTAAGAAATCAATAATTTCTTTTTCTAACTGGTTATTCACATTCTTTAACTGGACTAAACAACCATATCTTGAAAATCCCAATGGTTCTATGTTTATAATTGTATAAAAATCAAGAATAACTTTGTTTTTTATAAATCTTCTAAGCCTATAGTTAGCAACTTCTTTGCTTACACCTGCGTGTTTAGCTAACTTATTAATTGGAATTCTAGAGTTTTTTTCCAGTTCAAATAATATTTTTTTATCTTTTTCATCCATTTTTACCTTAATTAAGTATTATATATAAATATTTGCATTTAGATAAAAAATTTGGTATAAAGATTTATTATATATAAACAGACCACTCTTTTATGGAAGAAAGAAATAAACCTTGGACACTAATGGAAAAAATTGGATTTACAATTCCTTTTTTTATGGTTGGATCTTTTGCATTTCAGATTGGAGTTAATGTGTGGAGAAACAGCCATATTAGGCAGTTGGGGGAGGGATACAATGTTAGAGAGATAGGGGATGAAAGATTATTTTACTTAGGAAATGGTAGGTTTTGTTTAGATAATAATCACGACGGAGTACCTGATGCAACGTTTGTTCAGGGAGTTATAGGGCCTTTGCAAGGTGGTCCGGGCTATATTCCTATTCGTGTTAAAACTAATGATGATGATTATAAGAGGTTGTCTAGAGCTAACTATTTACTAAGTATGGCTCCTGAGGAGAAATAAAATGACAGAAAAAAATACAGAAATAGAAAATAACCCAAACGAAAATAGAAGTATGTATGCATTTGGAGCTTTTATTGCGGCTATTTATTACAGTTTTCTTGGAGGTCAAGCTTTGGTAACTAAAAATAGATTTAGAGATATGAAAGAAGGGTTTGCTGTTTCGGAAACGGAAAGCCGAAGAATGTTTTACATAGGAGATACTATGGGTCTGGCTCGTGTTTGCACAGATAATAACAAGGATGGTGTTCTTGATGAAACCTTGGTCAATATGCCTATCTCTGCTATGATGGGTGGTCCAGGATATAGGCTTATGAGGGTGGAAACGACCGAAGAAGATAGAAATAAATTTGAGAGAGCAAAATACTTACTAAAAAACTTTGGAGGAAATAAATAAAATGACCGAAACGCCCGATCAAGAACAAGCGATTAATAACTATCAAAAACTAACCGAGCGCTTATTTCATGGAGAATTATTAGCGATGGGTTTAGGTCTTGCTATAAGTATAGGTTCTGGATTAGTGGGAATTGTAAATTGTTCAAGGAACCCATATAAAAGTCTTCCTGCTGTAGTGAGCTATTCAAAAATAGAACAAGACTTAAGGTATAAAGGTTCTATATTCACACATACTCTGAGACAGATTGCAGAAAGAAATCCTGATTTAATAGATCCTTTAAAAATAGACCTTTATGTTGATGGTCTTAAAAGGGAATTCGAAACTTTAAAAAATAGTTCAGATTATGCTATTTATCAAGATTGGAAACAAGAAAATGTTTTTTCTTATTTTGAGTATGTTGGTTTAGGAATTGCATTTGCTCTTAGTAGTGGTCTTCTAGCCTGTATGGGTATTTGGATGGTAGATAAAAAGAAAAATAAACTTCAAGTTCTTCAAGAGAGAGGTCGGCAGGAGTCTGAGCTTAAAAACTTGCCGAAATTTCATCAAAAATAATTACTAATTTATAGTTCGCTAATATTGCTTCTTGTAGTTTTTAGTTTTTCAAATCAGAGATGCCGAGAAGTATGAAAAGAGCGCCTATCATGGTGACTAACCAGAATATTCCGCCTTTAAAGAATTCTCCTGCAGCGTTCCAGAAGTTCCAGGAACCCCAGTTTTGAGAGTAGTATGCAATTAGAATTGCTCCTACAACCAAAATCAATCCGACAAGAAGTTCAGACCATTTATTCATATCTTATTCTGATATTATAGGTATTTAAAGATTTTCGTTGTTTGTTATAGATAGTTTAAGTTGTTATTTGTATTGGGAAGTAAGGAGATACTGATTGTATGGCTGTTGAATTTATAGTTACAAATGCGGCGTATATAGTAGTTCCTACTATTTGAGGGCTGTTTGGGATGGCTAAGTAAGCTGTTGCTCTTCCGTTTGAATCAAGAAACCCTTGGAAGCTTGTGAGTAATGGAATGTTTAGGGCTACTATTCTTCCGTCGGGCAATGGGATTCCAGGTGAATAGCCATAAGATAATGCAAGAACATAATAGGAGTTGGGGCTAGTTATGTCTTTTATGTGGAGTGGAATTGTTGTTCCAATTACTGCATTTTGAGGAATTTCAAGATTTAGATTGTTCATTGTGCGTTTGTAATATATCAATCCGTTCTTCGCGAAAGATACATGAGATTCTTTATTAGAATCTATATTGATTGTGGGAAATCCAGACGAAATTGCAGGGCTTGATGCAAATGTTAATCTTTGGTCATTTACAATTATATTTCCATTAGAATCTATTTTTTTATAATAAATTTCATCTTGTCCATTTCTAGGATCGCTCCATGTAAGATGAATATTATTTTGATTGTCTCTTGTGAATCTGTATCCATATCTTGCTAAAGAAGATACTGGTCTTACCCATGAAACTCCATTTGAACTATTTATTTTCCAGAAGTTGGTAACGTATCCGTAGCTATGGTCATAATAAGGAAGATTTGGATTTCCACCAGGAAAGGAAAGATTGATATTTAATCCATTTTTTCGTAAAATATATAAATTGCCTTGATTGTCTGGTCTGGATTTTACGTCATAGATATTGGTATAGTCTACTTGTTGAATTGCACCAAATCCTTGTGAGCTTAGAACTATATCTCCAGTTATATAATTTCCATTATTGTCTAGTTTTTTATAATATAGTTTATATTCATAACCGTGAGTTGCATATGGAGGAAAATAGTAATAGTAATACATAAACTCATATGTTAAATATACATTGCCTTGATTATCAAGAGATATTGAAGGATTTCTTGCATAATTAAGACAGGTGGATGTAGGAGTACATAGAGACGGATTGTCTACAATAAATTCGTTGATTAATGAAGAGCCGTCTACATTTAGTTTTTCATAATAAATTCTCCATCTTCCTGAATTTCTATTGTCTTGGAATACTATGTGGGCTTTTTGCAGGTTGTCAACTGCAATTTTTGGGTTTCGTGACTCCCAACCATCAATAGTTATTCTTGTGTCATTTACTATTGTTGTTCCATTAATATTTATCTTTTTATAATAAATTTCTGGATTTCCATTCCTATTGTCTTCCCAGACTATGTGGATATTATTTACTGTGTCTATAGTTATTGACGGAGTTCCGGATATGTTTGCGTTTGTTGTTATTGCTATATTATTTATTAATTTATTTCCATTATTGTCTGTTTTTGTATAATAAAGATTGAGATTGTTTATTTTGATTATGTGTGAATTCCCATTTGAGTCTATTACACTGTCAAAGTTGTTGCCTGTACCGATTGCCAAATTGTAGTTTGGGCTCCAAGGTACTTGCATAATATCGTTAATTGTTTTCAGTGCATCAATTCTTTGAAATGTGAGATTGTTTCCAAGGTCTGTAACACTTTTTCCATTTTGTTTTAGTTTACTTTCAATTTCAGCTGGAGATATTGTAGGATTTAGTTGTTTCATTAAAGCAATTGTTCCTGCGACATGAGGAGTTGCCATAGAAGTTCCTGAACAATTTCCTAAGCCTTGGGGATTTGGGGCTCCGCATCTACTTCCTGTTGAGGATGCAGTTGAAGTTATTATTGTTCCAGGAGCCATCACATCTAAATTGCTTCCACTATTTGAGAAGCATGCTACTTTATCTGCAAAAGTTGTTGAATCTGTACAAACCGAGGATGATCTCAAACCAACATTTGCATCATAAGTTGCTCCTACCGAAATTGCATTTGGTGAGCAAGCAGGATAAGATATTCCGCTTTTGTGAGCTTCATTTCCAGAAGCTATGGTCATTGGAATATTTAAGGAAGTGGCAAAGTTAATTGCGAAATCCATCCATGTTGGACAATTACTTGATGTATATTGGCCTCCATCACCTATACTTATAGTGATAATATTTGTTCCTAAATTATTCATATTAGAAACGCAGTAGTTTACGCCGGCAATCATTGCAGTGTTTGGACAGCTTCCTGTCGCATTGCATGATTTTACAGCGATTAGTTTTGCATCAGGGGCAACTCCTTTTATTGTGTTGCTGTTGGCTGCGACAATGCCTGCAACATGAGTTCCATGACCGCTATCATCAGTAGGATCAAAGTCCATGTTAATGAAGTCAATTCCGCCCTTTACTTTGCAGTTTGTTCCTAAACAACCCCCTAATGCTGGATGGGTATAGTCTATTCCTGAATCAACAACACAAACTGTTTGTCCTGATCCTGTTAAGTTTCCTGATGAAGTTACTGTACTCCATACTCGTGTTGCATTGATTAAAGGCACACTTTGTTGTAAAGTAGTCTGCAAAATTTTTTCTGAGTATACAGATTCTACTAAGTTGCTATTTTTTAAAATTTCAAGACCTTCTTTATTTATTTTGCCTGCCAGAGCATTTAGAGATTCATATTTATATAATAATTCAAAGTTGTTGGAATCTTCTTTTAATTCGGTATTTTCTGACTTATCTAGCTCTGCAACATTTGTTTCATCTGGATTTTTTTGTAAATCTTCAGTTTTTTCACTTTGGGAGATTTGAACTTCTATTTCTAGATTTAATGTTGATAGAATTTTATCTATATTTTCCTTTGATTTCTTTTTTATTTCTTCTAGGTCGTAAGAGTTAAAATTGTCTTTTAATTTAATAATAACTGTTGTTTTGTCTTTTTCTTCTAGTTGATTATATATATCTGGTTCAATGAATATATTGTTTTCTTTTTCATTGTTTAATATTGAGTTTCCAGTTATTTTTCCTTCAAAAAGTTGTAAAATTTGGATTTCATCAATTTTTCCTTCATATTTCCAGAAATTATCATAGTTGTTTTCTTCTTTCGCTAATGAACTTTGTGAGACAAATAATATTCCCAATATAGTGAATATTCCTAATAGTCCAATTAAATTACGAATTGTTGGTTTCATTGGTTCTATTTTTAAGAGTTTAAAGGTATAAAAGGTATTTGTTTTTATAATATCTATTTTAGAGTCTTATGGTTCGATTGTATTTGAAGTCTTGGATTTGTTTAAATATGGCTTTGCTTTATGTTTTTCATGACTAAAAGCTCTATAAGCATTGACCTTGGTGATCCTAGGACTGGACTTGTAGCAGAAGCTTTGTCTAATAAGACGTGTGTTAAGATATTAGATTTACTTGCCGAAAATGAGTTGACTGCTACAGATATTGCTTTGAAGCTCGGAATTCCTTTGAATACTGTTGGTTATAATATAGATAAGTTAATTGTTTCTGGGCTTGTTGAAAAGTCGTCTAATTTCTTTTGGAGTGTTAAAGGTAAGAAGACTCCTACTTATAGAGTTGCAAATAGAAGAATAGTTATTTCTCCTAAACGAATAATTAAAGGAATTGCGCCTTTATTGCTTGTTGCCGGAGTTATTGCTTTACTTGCTATTGGTTTTATGTTTGATGATTCTACTAATGTGCAAAATGGTTCGACTAATAATTTTAAACAATTTAGTTCTTATGATGATCTTTCTAAGTATGTTGAGAAAGCTAATACTGGTTCTGGATATGGAGGTTTAGGTCGTGGAGGAATTGTAAGTACTTTTGAGGCTTCTGCTTCTGCAGATAGTGGTGCTGGTGTTTCTTTTGCTAGTAAGTCTGCTAGTGCTTCTACGTATTCTGAGACTAATATACAAGTTGTCGGAGTAGACGAATTAGATATTGTGAAAAATGATGGGAAGTATATTTATACAGTTAATGGAAATAAAGTTGTAATCGTTGATGCTTATCCAGCAAAGTCTATGAAAATTGTTTCCGAATTAGAGTTCGAGAATTCAGTTAATGGTATATTTGTTGAAGATGGAAAGTTAATCGTTATAGAATCTTCTTACGGATATTCTATTTATAGTGGTAGAGGTGCGGAGCTTGATGTTTCTGTTTCTGGAAAGGTTGCAGTTGATTTTGTTGCTCCTCAACAGTCTAGTTCCGAAGTTAGAATACACGTTTATGATATTAGTTCTGATGAATCTGGGGCCGAATTTGATTTGGTTGAGACTTTTGTTTTAGATGGGAATTATTATTCTGCTAGATTGATTAATGGAATTGTTTATGTTATTGGAACAAAGTATATTGATTCTACTGCTCCTGGAATTCCAGTATTTAGGGCTGGAGATAATGTTAAGAGTGTTGACGCAAGTAGCATATATTATCCTGGTTATTATGAATCTAATTTGATTTTTACTTCGGTAATGGCTATCGATATTGAAGATTTGGATTATGAAGGAGATGTTTTCCTTACTGGGGCAAATAGTGTTATTTATGTTTCTGAAAATGCGATTTATTTGACTAGCCAGAAGAGTTATGATTATATTAAAGTTGATGCTGGTGCTTTGCAAGTTATGGTAGATTCTTTGCCTGGAGAGTTTGGGAATAGGGCTGGAAAGGTTATTGATTCTAACGATGAACATTATGTGAAATATGATAAGATAAATCAGATAATGCAGGAATATTTTAATAAGCTTTCTGCTACTGAGAAGAAATATTTTGAAGAAAAACTAGCTAAGGCTAATAATCAATATTATGTTGATGTTTCAAAGAGTTATGAGAAAACTGTAATTCATAGAATCAGTATTGATGGACTTGATGTAGCTTACTCGGGAACTTCTGATGTTCCTGGATATATATTGAATCAGTTTTCTATGGATGAATTTGAAGGTAATTTTAGGATTGCTACTACGACTGGAGGTTTTTCAGGTATCGGGAATTCGTTAAATCATTTGTATGTTCTTAATGATGATTTAGAGATAATTGGCTCAGTTGAAGATATTGCTCAAGGAGAGAGAATTTATTCTGCTCGTTTTGTCGGTGATAAAGCATATATGGTTACGTTTAGACAAGTAGATCCTCTTTATGTTATTGATTTATCTGACCCTACGGAGCCTGAAATATTAGGTTATTTGAAAGTTACAGGATTTTCTAATTATTTACAGCCTATTGGAGATAACTTGCTTTTAGGGATTGGTCGTGAGGCTAGTCTTGAAGGTCGTTCGCAGGGACTGAAGATTTCTCTTTTTGATATTTCCGATTTTGAAAATCCTCGTGAAGTTGATAAGTATGTAGTTAAGAGTGATTGGTCTTATTCTGAAGCTGAATATGAACATAAAGCTGTTTTGTTTGATGATGCTCTTGACTTGCTTGTAATTCCAGTTACTTATTCGGAGCAGTTAGGGCAGAAATGGGAATATTGGCAAGGGGCATTTGCATTTACTGTTACTGATGAAGATATAAGTTTGAAAGGTAAAATTGATCATGATAAGAAGACTGGAAAAGTTGAGAATGATTATGGATATGGAAACGGATATGTTCAGCGTTCTTTGTTTATGGATAATATTCTTTATACGGTCTCTAGTCAGATGATAAAGGCGAATGCTGTTAGTGATTTGGCTTACATTTCAGATGTTGAGTTGCCTTTTGAAGAGCCAAGATATTATGCTTTCTAAACTATTAAAAAGCCTATTTTGCCTTGATATTTATGTTAACTAAGAAACAGCTTTCTGAGATACGCTCGCATTTAGAGAGAGCCCAAAATCCTATTTTCTTGTTTGATAATGATGTTGATGGGATTTGCAGTTATGTTTTATTACGTCGTTTTATTGGACGAGGTAAAGGCGTTGCTGTTAAATCGCATCCGAATATAGATGCTGGATATGCTAAACGAGTTCAAGAGCTTAATGGAGATTATGTATTTGTTTTAGATAGGCATAATCTTGGACAAGATTTTGTAAATGAGATTTCTTTACTTCAATTGCCTATTGTTTGGATAGATCATCATGATGTTGTAGTTGAAAAGTATTCTTACAATATGTTACATTCTTATAATCCATCTCACAGAAAGAAAAAAAGTTCTGAGCCTACGACTTATTTATGCTATAGTGCTACTAAACGCGCAGAAGATATTTGGTTAGTTATGATTGGATGTATCGCTGATCATTATATGCCTGATATTGTTGATGATTTTGTTGAACGTTATGGTATATTGTGGGGAAAAGACATTACGAAGCCATTTCAAGCGCTTTATACCACAGGCATAGGTAGATTTGCTCGAGCTATTAGCTTTGGATTAAAAGATTCGATAAGTCATGTTGTTCAGTTGCAGAATTTTTTAATTTCTTGCAAAACTCCTTATGATATTGGGCAGGAACTTGAGAGTAAGAGCGCATTTGGTACTAAGTATAAAGATACTCTTAAGAAATATAATGTTTTGCTTGAAGAGGCTAAGACTGTTGCAGGAGATAAATTACTTTTCTATAATTATAGTGGGCAGATGAGTATCAGTTCTGATTTGTCTAATGAGTTGTCTTATTTATTTCCTAAACATTATATTTGTGTTACTTATAGTGCTGGACCAATGACTAATGTTTCTTTAAGAGGAGATAATGTTCAGAAAATACTTGCAGAGATATTGCCTCTTATTGGTAAGGCGACTGGTGGGGGACATAGGGATGCCGTTGGTGCTAGAATAATTACTGAAGATTTGGATAAGTTTAGAAGTGCTTTGATGGAGAGAGTGAAATGACCTTGAATAGACTTGGATTGCCTTTTAGGAAGAATTGTGAAGGTTATTTTGTTGATAATAATGGGTGTGTATTAGCTAAAGAGATGGAAGGTTTTCTGATGTTTCCTGGTGGGGGGGTTGATGAAAACGAGGATGTTAAAGATGCTATTATTAGAGAAACTTTGGAAGAAACTGGTGCTGTGATTAAAAGTTTACGGAAAATTGGGAACTTGCATTTTGTTTGGAGTCCTAATTGGGCTAAGACTGATAAGCAGAAAAAAAGATATTTGCAGTTTCAGGGAGAAGATATGCATTTTTTTATTGGAGAGATAGACAGATTTATCGAGATTGATAGAAAAGAAGAAGATTTTTGGAAAGGAGATAAATTAATCAAAATTTCTGATGCTATTAATATTATTAAATCTGGGCCATTTGATGAGTATAATGTTGAGTATAGGAAATTTCAGTTAGATTCATTGAAAAATTTATTAATTGGAGGAGTAAAGTGATTGAAGTTAAAGTAGAAATTTTTGGTCGGGTTCAAGCTGTTGGATTTAGGCATTTTGTTAAGGAAACTGCCGATTCATTTGGGATTTTTGGTTATGTTGCTAATAGGCCTGATGGAAGTGTTATTGTAATTGCTCAGGGTGAGCGAGATAAGTTGGAAGAGTTTATGGCACTGTTGCAGAAAGGCTCGTTGCTTGCTAAAATTGAAGGATTTTCTTATAATTGGAGAAAGAAGACTAAAGATTTTTCTGTTTTTGAAATTGTAGTAGATAAAGGATTTATTTTAGATCAGAAATCTAGTTTTATTAATTTAGGGAAGCAGTTACTTGGAATTGGAAAGGCAGTTCCTTTACATGTTACGATTATTCCTGACGGAAATCGTCGTTGGGCTAAGAAACATGGACTCGACGAACTTGAAGGACATAAGAAAGCTGGGGCTTATGAAAATTTGAAATTATTACTTTCTGAAGCTGAAAAAATTGGAATTAAATATTTTACATTATGGGGTTTTTCTACTGAAAACTGGAGCAGAAGTAAAAAAGAAGTAGATTCGCTTTTTGAATTAATGAATGGTCTTCTTGTAAAAATTGAGGACGATTTAATTAAAGATAAAATTAGATTTAGGCATCTTGGCAGAAAAGATAGATTGCCTAAAGAATTAGTGCAAGTTATTGAGAAACTTGAAGAGAGAACCAAAGATTTTTCAGATTTTAATTTGCAGATTTGTTTAGATTATGGAGGACGTGATGAGATTGTGCGTGCTCTAAATAAAGCAATTAAGTCTGGAGTCTCTGAAGTTGCAGAAGAGAATTTAGGAAATTATTTAGATTCTGCTGGAATTCCTGATCCTGATTTGATAATACGCACGTCTGGTGAAAAACGTCTTAGTGGTTTCATGCCTTACCAATCAGTTTATAGTGAGTTTTATTTTACAGATGTGCATTTTCCTGATTTTGGACCTGTGCAACTTCGCGAGGCTGTTGAAGAATTCTCGAAAAGAAAGAGAAGAATGGGCGGTAATTAGAAAGGTTTAAATATAAGTACTCATACTGTGTACTCATATGGGTAGCGTAAATATATCAATTAAGGATGAAGTATACAGCTTTCTTAAGTCTCTTAAGACAAGAGATGAGAGTTTCTCTGATGTTATCTGGAAATTTAAAGAAAAGAAAGCATTTAATGGGAAAATGCTTGTTGAATTTAGGCACAAATATGGAGAGATTATTAAAAATATAGATACTAAAGACATGGAGGAGAGAATGAAAGAATTTAGGGAAGAAGTAGAAGAAAGGTTTGAGGAAACTGCTAAATATATGGAAGAATCTAGAAAAAAATGATTGGGATAGATACTACTGCTTTGATTGATTTGTATAAAGAAAACGACGATTTAATTAAATTATTATCTGGTTTAACTGAACCAATTTGTACGACTGTGATAAATTCATTAGAAATTAATTTCGGTTTGAATCCAAAGAGAATAGATCATGAAATTGAGAAAGAATTTTACTCAAGATTAATTAACAATTTGATAGTTTTAGATTTTAATAAAGAATATATTTCTGAATCTTCAACCATCTTCTTTGAATTAAGTTCGAAAGGAATATTAATTGGAAAATTTGATTGTATGATTGCAGGCACTCTTTTATCTAATGGAATTGATACGATAATAACTAAGAATAAAAAACATTTTGAGAAAATTAAAGGGCTGAAAGTTTTGAGTTACTGAGTGATGATTAACTTAATATATTATCGATTTTTATTGTTTTGATGGTTAAATTAAAATGTGGTCTTGAGATACATGCTTATCTTGTGACTAAAGAGAAGCTTTTTTGTAAATGTAAGGCTTCTCGTGAACGGGGGCTTGCGCCTAATACTTTGATTTGTCCGACGTGCACCGGAATGCCAGGGGCGAAGCCGATGGCTCCGAATTTGAATGCTGTTGAAAAAGCTGTTCAGATAGCTCTTCTTCTTGGATGTAATGTTAATAGTGAGATGCCTTGGATGAGAAAGCATTACGATTGGCCAGATTTACCTAAGGGATATCAGAATACTATGAGTGGCCCTCATGCAGTTCCTCTTGGAGTTAATGGAAAATTTGAAAATATTATGATAGAAAGTATGCATATGGAGGAGGACCCTGCTGCGTGGGATCCTAAAACTGGAGCAGTTGATTATAATCGGTCTGGGCTTCCGCTGGTTGAGATTGTTACTGCTCCTGAATTTAGGACTGCTGATGAAGTTTATATTTGGGTAAACAAACTAGTTCACGCTTTGAGTTATTTGAAGGCCGTAGATACTAATGCTGGAGTTAAAGCAGATGTTAATGTTTCTTTGACTGAAGACGATGGCCAACAGAAAACTGAAAGAGTTGAAATTAAAAATATAACTTCTATTGATGCGATGAAATCTGCGGTTTTGTTTGAATTTGAACGTCAAAAGAAAGAGGGAAGTGTTCGCGAGACTCGTAGATTTGACGAAGTTAAGGGAGTGACTATGAGAATGCGAGGAAAAGAACAGGCAGATGATTACAGATTTATAGTAGATCCTGATTTGAATTCTGTTATTTTATCTGATAAGTTTATTGCTGAACAGAAAAAACTTATTCCTGAGCTTCCTAGCTTTAAATTGGATAAATTGATTAAGAAATATAAGATTGACGAGAAAGATGCTTCAGTTCTTGCTAAAGATGTTGATGTTGCTGTTTTCTTTGAGGATGTTGTTAAGCATATTGACGGTAAGTTTGCTTTACATTGGGTTACTGTCGAGTTATTGAGAGTTTTGAATTATAATAATAAGAAACTTAGTGATGTTTCTGTTTCTGTTGAGCATTTTGTTAAACTTCTTAAGATGGTTGAATCTGAGAAGATAACTGAATTACAGGCAAAACAAATATTGAATAAGTTTGTGCCTAAGAGTTTTGATCCTTCTAACGTCGAAGGCAAAATAAGTAGCGAGAAAGAACTTGAGCCAATCGTTAAGAAAGTTATTTCTGATAATTCTAATGCAGTTTTGGAGTGTAGAAATGGAGATGTTAAGGCATTTAACTTTTTGATTGGAGAAGTTATGAGGGCTACGAATAGGCGTGCGGATTCTTCTGTAACTAGAAAATTGATTGATAAAGCGCTTGGGAAATAGTGTTTTGCTTGATTTATGTATTTGGATTGTATGTTGTTGTTAGTGACTGTTTGACTTGTGGATTATCGTATATTTTGCATTAGCAAGCTTTATAAATATGTAAGTACATGTTAGAACATCATGGCTGACCGGAAGAGAATGCGGAAATTAAGATTGAAGAGAATTGGGTCTGTTAAAGAACAGATAGCGAAGCATGAGCAGAAGATTGATACCGAAAAACCAAAAAAAGACACTACCAAGGCATATTGGCAGAAGGAGATTGACGAAAAATTTGTTGAACAGCTTAAAGAAGATACAGATTATTTAGAGGAGCATAAATAAAATGAATATTGAAATCAAAAGAACTGTGCGGGCAGGAAATTCATCTGCAGTTATACTGCCAAGAGCATGGCTTAATCAGGAAGTTCGTGTTGAGCTGGTTAATAAGACTAATGATAAAATATTACATGAAGCTTTAACAATAGTAAGTAAACATATGAATACTAAGGAGATAATAGGAGTTTATTTAGTTGGGAGTTATGCTCGTGGTGAAGAGAGTAAGGAAAGTGATATAGATATTTTGATTATTACTCACAATACAGATAAAGAGATGATTAATGAAGGAATTTATAATATTTTAATTGTATCTGAGAAATTGTTAAATTGGAAACTTAAAAATGATTTGCTTCCGCTTGGAATGATGATAAGAGAGGCTGTGCCTTTGATAAATTCTTCTTATTTGGATTCAATAAAAATTAATACTAATAAGGTTAATTTGAAGTGGTATGTAGATACAACAAAAGATAAATTAGAGTTGATAAGGAGAGCACTGGATAGTACGAGGGGCAAAGTTGCTAATTCTGTTATTTATACCCTTATATTGAGAATAAGGACTCTTTATACAATAAGGAAATTGATAGATAATGAGAAATATTCGAAAAAGGAATTTGTAAAACTTATTAGTAAGGTTTCTGGTTCGGATAGTGCTTATGGGGCTTATGTTTTGGTGAAGAATGATTTGCAAAAAGATGCTCTTGTAACAAAGAGAGAAGCTGAAAGATTGTATTATTATTTGATAAAGCAGTTGAAAGAAGTTATTGAATTACTTAAGTAACGATACGCTGGGTTTGGGCGTAGGTTTAAAATACCTAATTAAACTGATTTAATTAAGAGCCCATAAGTTAATGGATAGACTCTCCGGCTTCGGACCGGAAAACCGAGGTTCGATTCCTCGTGGGCTCGTTTAATTCTATTGCTGGGAATCGAACGCACTAGAAGTGAACAAGTCACTTCTGTGACTCCAACTCTAAAGAGTTGAAGTATTCCTCGTGGGGCCGTTTATGCGAAAGATTTTTAAATTAATTTGACTTGAGAATTATATGAAAAATAAAAAAGATGTTTGTTGTAAGGGTGGAAATGGCGCTTGTGGCGGAGCTCTTTATGGCTTAGGGTTTATTGGTGCGGTTATTTACTATGTGTCTGGAGCTGTTGGATTTTGGGCTGGAGTGCTTGGAATTATTAAAGCTCTTGTTTGGCCTGCATTTTTAGTGTATGAATTGTTTAAGTTCTTAGGGATTTGAATTGTAAAGATTTAAAATAGATATTATATATTTTGGTTTATGAAATTATTATTTGTAGGCGTACAGGGTTCTGGAAAAGGAACGCAGGCTAAAATTGTGTCTGAAAAATTGGGGATTCCTCATATATCTACAGGAGATTTGCTTAGGGGTGCTTTCGGTGAATTGAAAAATGAGATTGATTCTTATATTGCTGTTGGTAAACTTGTGCCTGATGAATTGATGCTGAGAGTTTTGCAAGATAGGCTTTCTTTGAATGATTGTGTGGGGGGATTTATTCTTGATGGTTATCCTAGAAATATGGCCCAGGCAAAGAAACTTGATGAGATAATTTCTATTGATAAAGTAATTGAGATAGTTATTAGTGATGAGGAAGCTCTTGTACGCGCGATTTATAGAGTTACTTGCTCTAAGTGCGGCGAGGGATATAATACTAAGACTAATCCTCCTAAGCGAGCGGGGGTTTGTGATAAATGTAATGGTGTTTTAACTAAACGAGCGGACGATAATGAACAAGCGATGTTAAAGAGAATTGGAATATATCATAAGGAGACTGAGCCTATTCTTTTACATTACAAATCTGTTAAGGTGAATGGTGAGCAGAAGATTGATAGAGTTACTGAGGATATATTGAGGGCTTTGGAGATTTAGTAGTTTTTTAGAAATTCCCTATTTCTTTCAATAAATTTGATATTTTGGTCTAGGATTTCGAAAGAGTTTGCTTTTGTCATTTCGTAGCCTATTTTGTTTTTTTCAATGAATTCTTGGACTTCTTTTTTTCCTTGTTCTGTTGTTTGAGATATTATTAGCGCTTCTAAGAAGTCTTGGAATATATAATGTGTTTCTTGATGTTTCTTAATTTTATCCCAGTTATTTTTTGTCCATTTGATTATTACTTTTTGTGTTGTTGGATTTGATAATGTGTTTGTGAAGACATATCTAAGGTCCTGGGCTCTTACTTTTTCCGTTAATGCAATGTTTAGAGCTTCATCAAGTATTTTTGTTTCTCTAAATTGATATAAAGATGATAATAATTTGATTTTATATTCTAATTCTTTTGAATTTTCATATTTATTTAACATATCTTTGAATGTTTTTTCATCGCCGTTTTGGGCGACTATTGAATAAATGCTTGCTGCAGTATCTAGAGTTAAGTTATTTGTTGCATATCGTGATTTGGCTTCAGTTATTGTTTCTTTATCGTTCGCGAAGCCACAGAAGTTTATACATAATGACCTCATTAGAGTGTCTTCTGTGGATTCTTCTTCTATTTTATTCCAACCTAGATTTTTTAGTTGTGATTTAAATGTTTGAAGGAGTTTGTTTGTTATTTTTTCTTTCGTTTTAGGCCACCAAGATTCGTAATAAAATAGTCTGTCTAATTTTCTGATGCTTGAGGAGATATCTGCTAGGATGTTGTAACTATCTTCACTTAAGTAGTTTTCAACAAATGACAGATAGTTTTTAACTTCTTCTTCATTTATACTACAAAGAGCCCATAAATCACTATTAACGCCCCAACGGTCTTGTTCATTTAACTTTTTTTCTTTTACCATTATTGCAAGATTTTTCAATAATTCTTTAGAGTATTTTGTTCTGTAAAATCCCAATTGTTCGTGATTTGCTTTGATGTAATTTTCTTTTATATTATATGTTTCTTCTTTCTTTTCTAGCAATTTGTTATGGCATATATTTTCAGTGCATATTGATAATGGAATTGGCCAAACTTGATCCGTTTTTTTATTGCATCTTTCTTGAGATATTTTTAGTCCACTTGGTGTTTTTTCTATGCTTACTAGAGGATGTCCTGGCTGAGATATCCAGTATTTCATGAGTTCTTTGACTTTTTTATTTTTGTCTATATTATTTAATGAATCCCATAAATCGCTTGCTGCTGCGTTTGAGTATGAATATTCTTTTAGATAATTTGAGACTCCTATTCTAAACGATTCTTCTCCTATGTGTGATTCGAGCATTCTTAATACGCTTCCACCTTTTTGATAGCTTATTTCATCAAAAATTTCTTCTATTTCTTCAGGGCTGTTTACTTCGACTTCAATTGGGTGTGTTGTTTTAAGAGAATCTTTGAATAGTCCTGTCGAAAGTTCAGTTGCTAAATAATCAGTCCATATTTTCCATTCCGGATTATAATGATCTACTGCTTTGTAAGCCATGTAGTTTGCAAAGCTTTCGTTAAGCCAGAGGTCATTCCACCAATCCATTGTTACTAAATTGCCGGACCATTGGTGCCATAGTTCATGGGCAATGACTTCTGCCGATCTTTTTTGAACATTTACGGATGTTGTTTTTATATCTACTAAGAGTAATATTTCTCTGAATGTTATTGCTCCCCAGTTTTCCATTGCTCCTGCTCCAAAATCAGGGATTGCTAAGAGGTCTAATTTTTCTAAAGGATATGGGATTTCTGAATAATTCTCAAAGTATTCTAAATATTTTTTTGTATGTTCTAATGCGAATTTTGTGTTTTTGCTTTTTCCTTTTGCGGTTACAATTCTTAAATTTATGTTTTTATACATATCCTCGGTGAATTCAAAGTCTCCTATTCCTAAATAAAATAAGTATGAAGACATTTTAGGAGTTGTTTTAAATTGAATTGTTTTATTATTGTTCTTCGTGAATTGTGATTTTATTTGCATGTTGCTTACTGCTTCTAGATGTTTTTCTATAATTACTGTTAAGTCGAAAGTGGCTTTTTTATTTGGTTCATCAAAACAAGGAAAAATTCTTCTTGCGTATGGGGCTTCGCATTGAGTTGTTATTAGATAATGTGTTTTGTTATTGTGCTCGTATTTGCTTCTGTAGATTCCTGCAAGGTCTTCGGTTATCTTGCCATTGAACTCGATGTGTATTTCAATGTCTCCTTTGATTTCTTTTTGGATTTCTAGAGTAATTGTTTCTGTTTCTTTGTTTTCACTTACTTTTGGCAAGAGGCATTGAGTTCCTATGCATATACTTGATGTCTTAATTTCAGAGTTTTTTGAATGTAATTGTATTTCTTTGGTTGGTTTTGTTATTTCGGCTTTGATTGTTACTTTTCCTGCATATGTTTGCATGTCTTTAGAAGGTTCTATTATTATTGAGTAATTTGATGCTGTTATGTGTTCAGAGAGTCTTTGATTGTCTTTTTTCATTGTTTTTTATTGGAGATAAGCTTTAATAAGTGTTATCCTTCTTTTTATTTATGGTAGATATTAAGGGTTTGACTGTAAAGAAGAGCGAGAATTTTTCAGAATGGTTTACCGAGATTATACAGAAAGCGGAGCTTGCCGATTATTCTCCAGTTAGAGGTTTTATGATTATAAGACCTAGAGCTTACGCTTTATGGGAGAATATACAAAATCAATTTAATAAAGTTTTAAGAGAGAAGGGGGTTTTGAATGCTTACTTTCCTTTGCTTATACCCGATTCATTTTTTAAGAAAGAAGCGGAACATGCAGAGGGATTTGCTCCTGAACTTGCATATATTGAGCAGAAAGACGATGGAGTAAAACTTGCTATACGTCCTACTTCAGAAACAATAATGTATGACTCTTATTCCAAATGGATTCGGTCTTATAGAGATTTACCTTTAAAGCTTAATCAGTGGTGCAATGTTGTAAGATGGGAAGTTAAACAGACTAAACCCTTTCTAAGGACTCGCGAGTTTTTGTGGCAGGAAGGGCACTGTGCATTTGCAACTGAAAATGAAGCAATTGAAAATATGAATGAAATGGTTCGAGCTTACCAAGAGATTGCCGAAGGACTATTGGCTATTCCTGTCATTGTAGGGAGTAAATCTAAAATGGAGAAATTTGCTGGCGCTGTGACAACTTTAACTACGGAGGCAATAATGTCTGATGGGAAAGCATTACAAATGGGAACTTCTCATAATCTTGGGCAAAATTTTGCTAAGGCATTTAATGTAATGTATAAAGACAAAAATGAGAAAGACCAATATGTCTGGCAGACTTCATGGGGATTCTCTACACGTTTAATTGGAGCTTTGATAATGGTTCATGGGGATGATAAGGGGCTTGTTATACCTCCTAAACTTGCTTCCAACAAAATTGTTATTGTGCCTATATTATTTGAGGATTCTAAAGATAAAGTTTTAGCTTACTGCAGAAACATTGCTTCAAAACTTTCTGAATTCGGAGTATTTGTAGATGATCGAGAAGGATACTCTGCTGGATGGAAATTCAGTGAGTGGGAACTAAAAGGAGTTCCATTGAGAATTGAGGTTGGTCCTAAAGACTTGGAAAAGAAGCAAGTGGTTATTGTAAGAAGAGATAATGGATTTAAGGAAATTATTTCTGATAAAGAAATTATTAAAACTGTTTCTTCTTCTCTTGAAACAATGCAAAAAGATATGTATCTGAAAGCTCGTAAGAATTTTGATTCTAAAATTGACTCTGCTCGCGATGTTAAACAGCTTATTAAGAAGCTTGATGAAGGTAAGATGGTTAAGGTTTTTATGGTTGATGATAAGGAAATTGAACAAAAACTTAAGGAGCAGACTGGCGCTGCTTCGAGAATTGTTGAAGAAGAACGTGAAGAAGGAGTATGTATTATTTCAGGTAAAAAGACAAAGACTATAGCTTATGTTGCTAGGAATTATTAATTATGGTGGAATTTAATTTCAAGTCTGGAGATAAAGTTAAATTTAGATTAGCTCGCGAGGAGATTGAAGGAATTGTTATTGAAAGTTATGATGGGGATGTTGTTTTGTTAAAACTTAAGTCTGGATATAATATTGGAATTCCTAAAGAAAATATTTTAGATTGTCATGTTATTGAAGAGTTTAAGGATGTGAAGAAAAATGAAAAGATTGTTGTTTCTACGTCTAAGGATAAGCCTTGTATTGGATTGGTTGTAACTGGAGGGACTATCGCAGCTAAGCTTGATTCTCGTACTGGAGGTACTAAACCTCTTACAGATGTTTCTGAATTTATGAAATTTTATCCTAAACTTTTTGAGCGCGTGAATGTGAAAAAAATGTCTGTGCCCTTTATGGTTCTTTCAGAGAATATGAATTATGAACACTGGATAACTATTGCCGAACATGTTAAAGAGATGTTAAATGATTCTGAAATTAAAGGAGTTATTGTTACACACGGTTCTGATACATTACATTACACTGCTTCTGCGCTTTCGTTCTTTTTGAGAGATTTGAAGAAGCCCGTTGTTTTGACATTTTCTCAACGTTCTATTGATAGGGCTTCTTCTGATGCCGAGCTTAATTTGGATTGTGCCGTTACATTTGCATTGAGCAATTGTGCTGAAGTTGTTTTGGTTGGACATGCTACACAAAATGATGATTATTGTTATGCTTTGCGTGGAACTAAAGTGCGTAAGTTTCATACTTCTCGACGTGATACTTTTAAGCCTGTTAATATTGAACCTATTGCTAAAGTTTTTCCTTCGAAGATTGAGTTTTTGTCTAAATACAATGCTTGCTCTAGCGGATTGACAAAATTAGACTGTTCTTTTTCAGATAAAGTTGCGTTGCATTATTATTATCCTGGTCAAGATCCTTCAATACTAGATTATTATTTAGTTCAAGGGTATAAAGGAATAGTAATTGCAATGACTGGGCTTGGACATGTTGCTTCTGGAGATACGAAGAATTCTTGGGATTCTACTCTTAAGAGATTGATTAAAAACGGTGTGGCTATTTGTGCTGCGCCTCAGACTTTTTATGGGCGTTTGAATCCTAAGGTTTATTCTACCGGGCGTGAACTTGAGGCTTTAGGGATTATTTATTTAGAGGATATGTTACCTGAGACTGCGTTTGTTAAATTATCTTGGGTTTTGGGGCATAAGAATTGGAAGGGGCTTGTTCGCGATAAGATGCTTGAGGATGTTAGTGGGGAGTTTAATACGTTGTTGAATGAGTGATTTACTTAGTGGTGTTGTAACTTAAAGGGGGCTACAGATGGAAAGGTTTATATATTATAGGGTTTTTCTGATTTTATGATAATTAGTGGATCTTTAGCTAACGATATTGACAGAAAGAAAGCAGTTTTAGTTGCTAATCCAGATTATTTTTTAGTAAGGCAAAAAAGGTTTGATAAACAATTGAGGGATATTAGAGGAGTTCACTCTTGGCTTATAGAACACCCAGAGATTCGCAATGTTATGTTAATGAATTATTTAAATCCAAATAAAGATATTGTTGAATTATTAAGACAAGGTGTAGAAAACTTAGATAGTGCTTGGCATTATTTGCTTTCTAATCCTAATTATTTAAGTTCTGATGCTCTTATAAGGACTGGTGCTTTAATCGAACCTGGAAAGAATAAATCAGGTTTTAGAGATGTCAGGGTAAGTTTGGGGATGAATCACGTGCCTCCAAATCCTATTAAAGTTCCACAATTAGTAGGTGAAGCTTTTGATGAGGTTACAAACTCTGAATCTCATGATGTTGAAAAGGCTGCAATGCTTCATTTAAGACTTGCCGGGATTCAGCCGTTTATAGATGGAAATAAAAGAACCAGTAGACTTTATCAAGATAGAATGTTATATGGCTCAAATTTACCTGTCGCTTTTATACCTGTTGGAGAGAGATCTGTTTATTTAACTTTATTAGATCAGGGTTGGGAAGGTTTACGCGATGATAGGCTGGAGCTACAGGAACCATTTGTTAATTATATAGGTGGAAAAGTTAATACAACATTAGATACTATTATTGGAGATATAAATAGGCATTTATCAAGAGTTAGAAGAAGATAATCTTTAATAACACGTTTTATATTTGTAAGTCATGATTGATTACGCTAAACTCGGATTTAAAGCAGGGCTTGAGATACATCAGCAACTTGATACGCCTAAGTTGTTTTCTGGGGCTCCATCTTTTTTACGGAATGATAAGCCAGATTATATTGTTATGAGGAAGTTGCATGCTGTTGCTGGCGAGTCTGGGATTGTTGATGAAGCTGTTGCTCACGAGGCTTCTCTAGATAAAGAATTTTTTTATGAAGGTTATAACGATACGATTTCACTTGTTGAACTTGATCAGGAGCCACCTCACTCAGTTAATGAAGAGGCGCTTAACACTGCTTTGACTGTTGCTTTACTTCTTAATTGTGAAACTTATCCCGTGACTCAAGTTATGCGTAAAACTGTTATTGACGGTTCAAATACTTCTGGGTTTCAAAGAACTGTGTTAATTGCTCATGATGGGAAAGTTGAAACTTCATTTGGAAATGTTAGGATTGCTACTGTTTGTCTTGAAGAGGATTCTGCTCGTGTTATTTCTAAAGAAAAAGGTAAAATTATTTATCGTTTGGATAGATTAGGAATTCCTTTAGTTGAGATTGCTACTTATCCCGATTTACATAATGCAGAGCAAGTTAAAGAATGTGCTCTTAAATTAGGAGAGATATTGCGAGCTTGTAAAGTTAAACGCGGAATTGGAACGATACGTCAAGATGTTAATGTTTCTGTTAAAGGACACGATAGAGTTGAGATAAAGGGATTTCAGGATCCTAAGATGATGATTAAGACAGTTGATTGTGAGATTGACCGACAACTTAATGATTTGAAGGAAGGAAAGACTGTTGGAGGCGTTCGTAACGGTTTGCCTGATGGGATGAGTGAATTTTTACGTCCGATGCCTGGGGCTTCTAGAATGTATCCCGAGACTGATTTGTCTCTTTTGAGAATTGGTAGAGCAAGAATTGATATGCTTAAGAAAAATTTGCCTAAACTTAAGACAGATATTCGTGATGAATTACGCAAGAAAGGAGTTTCTGAAGATTTGATTGAATTGGTTTTAGATGATTCTGAATTATTTGATGAGTTCAATATTTTGATTAATGTTTATTCTGTTGATGCTAATCTAGTTGCTAAGATGGTTACTCTTTGGAGGCAGGAATTTGCCTCTAAATCTGGGAAATCTTTTGATGATGTTAAATTAATTTTAAATGAGAAAGTTTACGAAGAAATACTTAATGCTATCAATGATGAGAAAATTACTGTTTCTGATGTTAAACAGGTTTTGATTAAATTGATTGATGGGGTGAAATTTAGTGATGCGATTAAGATTGAAAAGATTAGTGATGACTTGATAGAGAAAGAGATTCGTGAAATTGTTAAATCTAAACCGGGGATGAGGGCAAATGCGTATATGGGGATGTTAATGGCTAAGTTTAAGGGGAAGTTGGATGCTAAGAAAGCGATGGAATTGATAAATAGGGTTTTGAGTTAGATTTTTAAATTATGGTTTGATTGTTTTTGTTGTATGTTGTTGTCCCATTTAGGAAATCTCGAAGTAATTGGAACTGGCAGTTCTTTGCCTTCTCAAGTTGTTAAGACTGAAGAGTTTGAAGGAAGGGATTTATGGGCTTATGATCTTAATGAATTTAGAGTTGGCGAACCTAGGAGGTTTACTTCTCAAAAAATAATTGATCTTACGGGAATTTATGAGAGGAGGAAATCTGCCCCTAATGAATGGCCTTCAGATATGGGTTATCGGGCTGCATTAAATGCATTAGAGATGGCTAAAATTTCTCCTGATGATTTAGTTGGGATTGTTGTTGCTACTGTAAGTGAAAGAGATAATTTTCCTTCTGCTGCTGTTAAGATACAATATAAATTGGGTGCTAGAAATGTTGTTAAAGCTCAAGATACCCAAAATGCTTGTGCTGGTTATCCTGCTGCAATCTCTGATGCTAATTCTTTTTCTAGAGATTTTCCTGGATATTGGCTGGTTGTTGCTTCAGAAGTTTTGACTAAGATTAATGATTATACTGATATTAATTCTCATCTTTTTGGTGATGGTGCTGGTGCTGTTGTTCTTAAGCCCACTTTAGAGAGAAGAGGGATTGTTGGAACTTATTCTGCAAGCCAACCATTTGATAAAGGGATTGAGATGATTTATAGAGGGAATATTATTGATTGTATTAGAATGCCTGATGGAAGAGGCGTTTTGAAAAGAGCGGTGCGTGCAATGACTGAATCTGCTGTGGCTCTCAAAAAACAGGTTGGTTGGGAAAGAGCCGATGTTTATATTCCGCATCAAGCTAACGAGAGAATAATTGAAGGTGTCGAAGATAATCTTAAAGGGGATGGCGCCGTTGTTTATAGGAATATTGCTAAATATGGAAATATGTCTTCTGCTACCTGTGCCGTTGCTCTTGACGAAGCTATTCGTGACGGAACTATAAAAGAAGGAAATAGAGTTGTTGTTACTTCTTTTGGAGCAGGTTTAGTAACAAGTGCTGTTGCTTTGCAATTCTAACTTTTTGACTTACATAATGCTTAAAAATAGACTTTCTTTGTGAGATGTATGGAATCAAAAGCACATACTAGAATACATATCTCTGATTTGAATGAAAAGTTGGTTGGAAGTTCAGTAAATGTTAAAGGATGGATAGATACTATTCGGGCTCATGGTAAACTTATTTTCTTTGATATTCGCGATGTTTCTGGAGTATTGCAATGCGTAGTTTCTGCTAAAAATACAATCTTATTTGAAGAAGCTAAAAAATTGACTAAAGAGTCTTCTGTAAGTTTGATTGGAAATATATCTTTACGCCCTAAAAATACTATTAATGAGAAAATTTCTACAGGAACTATTGAAATGAGTGTTACACATCTTGAAATTTACAATTTGTGTCCTGTATTGCCTTTTGAGTTTGATAATGCCGAGGTTGGAGAAGAGGTACGTTTGAAATATCGTTATTTAGATTTAAGAAGAAATAATATGAAACACAATATGATATTTAGGAGCAAGCTTATGAAAGCTATTAGAGATTATATGTATTCTCAAGGTTTTAATGAGTTTGAAACTCCAATGCTTGCTAAATCTACGCCAGAAGGTAGCCGAGATTATGTGGTTCCATCAAGAGTGCATGCCGGTAAATTTTATGCATTGCCTCAATCTCCTCAATTGTTCAAACAACTTTTCATGGTTGCAGGGATGGAGAAATATTTTCAGATTGCAAGATGTATGAGAGATGAAGATTTGAGAAGCGATAGACAACCAGAGTTTACACAATTAGATGTTGAAATGTCTTTTACGGATAAAGAGGAAATTATTTTTTTGATGGAAGGTTTAATTAAAAAATTGTGGAAGGATTTGCTTAATGTTGATATTAAAACTCCTTTTAAGCGCATGACTTATGCAGATTCAATGAAGAAATATAATTCAGATAAACCTGATTTAAGAAAAGAAACTGGCGAGAAATATGCTTTCTTATGGGTTGTTGACTTTCCTTCTTTTGAATATTCTGAAGAAGATAAAAGATATGTTTCTACGCATCATCCATTTACAATGCCTAATATGGAGGATTTTGCTAAAGATAAATTCAAATCGCGAAGTGAAGCCTATGATATTGTTTTGAATGGTGTTGAAATTGGCGGGGGAAGTATTCGTATTCATGATCCTAAAATACAAGAAAAAGTTTTTGAGGTGCTTGCTTTGTCTAAGGAAGAACAGAGGGAGAAATTTGGATTTTTGCTTGATGCTTTAAGTTATGGGGCTCCACCACATGGAGGAATTGCTCTAGGACTAGATAGACTTTTACAATTGATGCTTGAAGTTGAATCAATACGCGAAGTTATCGCATTTCCTAAGAATTCTGATGCTCGTGATGTTATGCTGGATTCTCCTTCGGAACTTAGCAAAAAACAACTTGATGAAGTGCATATTAAGTTAGAGTTGCCAGCCAAGAAGAACAAAAAATAAGGCACATTTATTTTTTATTTCAGTTTATAATAGGTTTTTATCTATAGAATGTTTTTTATAATTTCTGATGGAAATATTTATATATGTATGTATTCTTACCTTATATGGTATATTTTGTTGAATTAAATGGAGAGATTTTAGAAGCGCTCAATAAAGCCTCTATAATAATTACAGATAAAATATTTTTAGAAGGCAAGGAATTAATTCCTATTTCAATTTTAGATAATATGTGTAAAATTAATCTAAAAAACAAGTTTTGTTCCATAGATTTACAGTATCTCTGGTTTTTTCTAGATAAAAAATATGTTTATAGAAAGTTTAGTACCGGGTGGAAAAAATACAGAGTTTCTTTTTCCTCGATTTATATTGATAACTCTAATGAAATTAAAAATATTATTAATAGAGCATATAATTTATCTCCAAATCCTAAAACTAAATCTTTTTCTTTATTATGCAAGAAAGATTATGTTTCTATTAGAGATTATATCACTGGTAAAAATAAAATTTCTTTGACTGCTTTTTTAAAATCGTGTCAGTTATTAGGTTTTGACCCATGGAATAAATTAGAAGGTGTGAGGCTTTATTCTGGATCATCGAGAAGAGATAATTTTATTGTCTTTAATAATAATCTCAATGCAGAGCTTTATTACTTATTAAATTGGATTAAACTTGAAGGTAACTTATGTCTTGATAGACCTTCCATATCTATTTCACAGCATAAAAGCGAATCTTTATGTTTTTATAATTTAATCAATTGTTTTCATAATATTTTTAAAATTTCAAAAGATTCGATAAAACTACAAAATTTCTCTACTAGACCAAATATTTCTGCGTTAGTCATTAGCTCTGCTCCTTTAAGACAAGTTTTATGTCTACGATATGGAATCGCTTTAGGCTATAAAAGCAGAGAAGTTTTGCCTAATGAATCTCGGAGTTTTGATAGAGAAGATTGCTTGAAGGCACTATCTAGCGAAATGGAGACAGAAGGCAGTTTTTCCAAACATAGAAAAGAGAAATTAATTTATTGTGATGTTTCTTTTTCCACTTATAGCAAACAATATACCTTATTTGTATTTAATGAATTAAAAAATCTTGGGTATGCGTCTACTTTTATTGTTTCAGAGAGGAATAGAAATGGCATGGCTGAAACAGAGTATCGAGTAAGTTTTTGGAGAAGCAGAGATATACAAAAATTTGCTTTTGAAATTTTGCCTTATTTCTTTCATATTAAAAAGACGAATAATTTGTTAGATGTATTACGGCAAGTAAACTATTTGAAAATAATTCGAGTTGATTGTACTGATAATGTAAAAAATCTTATTCGCAAAGCAAAGGATAAGTGCGGTGATTTTAGGCATTTAACTAAGAAACTAAATGAAGAAGGCTTGATTATTTCTCAAAAAGGTGTAGGGGCTTGGATTTATCAGTCAAACAAGGTTTCAGTATTTGCTATTCTTAAAATGGCTTCTTTAATTGAAAAAACTAACTACTTCGATTATTTGCCTAACTATATGGCATTTACTCTTTGGTTGCATGGTTATGTTAGCAGGGAAAAAGTAGAAGAATTAAGGGGGAAAAAAGATTCTTTTAAGCATGTGGAGAATTTAATTTATTCTAGACGAGATAGATTGACTCCTTGATTATTTAATTTGTTTTTGATAGATATTGTATTTTCCTGAATGTTTAGATTTTCTAATGTCAAAAGATTTATATAGTACATTAAATGTACAATATTGTACTTAAAATGAACAAAGATAAAGAAGAACAAAAAAGCATGTTTGGAAAAGGGAAGGAAAAAATAATTGAATGTTTTTATAAAAATAGAAATAAGGAGTTTTATTTTAGCGAGATACTTAGATTTACAGGATTGACTCAAAATACTACTTTGAAACATCTTGCTAACTTGCAGAAGTTGGGGCTTGTCATTTCTAGTAAACAAATAGGAAATACTTTTTATAAAATAAATGTAAAAAATCCTCTTATTTATGCTATTTTTTCTTATTTTGATTATAAAAGATTTAATGAATTGCCATTTGAAAGAAAAAGAGCAATTTTAGAATTTTTAGATAAAATTGAAGTTAAACCTCTGATTATTTTAATTTTTGGTTCAACTGCAAAGGGAACTTTTGGAAAAGATAGTGATATAGATCTTTTATTGATTTATAATAAAAAAGAATTAGTGAATTCAAAGATAAAAGAGGATATTGGGGCAACATCAGGTGTTAAGATACAGACATTTATAATAGAATTAGATTATTTGAAGGAACAAATATTGAAAGGAAAAGATAGTGTAATAACTCATGCCATAAAAACGGGTTTTCCCGTAACAGGAAATGACAAATTTTATAGGGAGGTTTTAAATGACTAAGGAAGTTTGGGAAATATGGCTTGAAAATGAAGAAAGAAAAGAAAGAGATTTTCAAAAATATTTGAAGAATAAAAAAATAAAAATAGAAACTGAGACAAAAGATCTTGTTCAAGGTCATTTAAATAAAGCAGACCATAATTTGAAGTTTGTTAAGTCTACATTAGAGCTTAAAGACTTTAATGATTGGGCCATCGTAAGCGCTTATTATTCAATTTATCATGCTTCTCTTGCTTTATGCGCTTTAAATGGATATTCAACAAAAGATCATTTAGCTACTTTGCTCATTTTGATTAGAGATTTCTATGATAATGGGCTTGATAAAGAAGATATTGAAATTGTCAATAGACTAACTCTGAAGAAAGAAGAAGTTCTCTATTATACTGAATCAAAAAATCAGAGAAGTAAAGCAAGTTATTCTACAAATGTTGTTTTTGATAGTAATGAAGCCGAAGATTTGCAAAAGAAAGCAATAAATTTTGTGAACAAAGTCAAGGAAATAATAGATTCTATTTCTTTCTGAAAATTAATTTCTTCTTTTAATATAAATAAACAATCCTGCTAGACCTAAGATAAATAATAGTATTCCTGTCAAATTTGAAGATGTTTTGCTTAGTCCGATTACATTGCCTGTTATTTTTGGTGACATGAAAAAAAGTCCTCCGATGAGGCCTATTATTGCAATTGCTCCAGATAGTTTTCCTTCTAATATTGATGCATGTTTTTTCTTTCTTTCTGTTTTCATTTGTCTGACTTTCTCGAGACCGTCTACAAGGGAATGATATATCATACTATTACTATAATCTCTATTCGGACCTTTACTATCTGCTAATTCAATGCCTTTTTTATAAGCTACTTCTGCTTTATCAAGGACTCCTGCCATAGCATAAAAACCGCCAACAACAGCATAAGTTGATGGGTCAGGATTTAATTCTAGGAATTTATCTCCCATTTTCTTTAATTCTAGTCTGTCTCTTGCGTTTGTAGATTTAAACATTTCTTCATGAGGTAAATCATATTTTTCTTGCAATTTGATTATGTCTTGTCTATACTCTTCTCTCTGCATGCCTGCATATACATCAGTTGGTTCTTTGTTATAAGAACGAAATAACCTTATGACTTCTCTCCCAATCTTTTGTTTTTCGTACATATTCAGGTTTTCAAGATTAATAGACTCTAAAGTTCTAAGTGCTCTTTCAGGATGTATTCTTGCTTCTTTAAGTAATTCTCTCACTTTTGGAGAAAGTCTACTTTCTTTTTTTGACATATATCTATGTCTCTCTCTCTTTTAATATCTTTCTATATTTTCATTTTTTATCTTTTTTGATTAATTTGACTTGTGTTTTCATGGACAGATATGCTTATTAATAACCTTGTCTTTGATTTATGGTATGGGTAAGGATGTTCATAGTGAGGCTCGTGAGCTTCTTGATAAGTTTGGCAAAGACTTGAAGGATGTTAAAATTGGCAAGGGTCGCAAGACTCGTTCTTCTGGAAAGAGGAAGTCTTATAGGGATGAAGAAGAAGGGGACGAATATGATGGAGACTTCAAGACAATAATGTTTAATAATGCTGCACATAAAGATGGTTCGTACCTTTTCTTAGAAAAAGGACATTGGAATTAGTGAATAAAATAAAATGAAAGATAATCAAAATAATAATACTTCTGTGTTAAATGTGAGAACTTTAGTTGGCGGAAGGGCTCCTGACTTTACCGCTTCTATGTTTCATGAAAATCATTTTAAGCAGATTAAATTGAGTGCTTTACGTGGTAAATGGATTGTTATTGCATTTTATCCAGGAGATTTTACTTTTATATGCCCTACTGAACTTTCTAGATTTGCTGATTTGTATCCTGAATTTAAGAAAGAGAATGCTGAAATTCTTAGTGTAAGCACAGATAGCGAACATGTGCATAAGGCGTGGTGGGATAATTCTCCGTCTATCAAAAAGATACATTATCCTATGGTTGCAGATACTGCCGGCAAGATTAGCAAGATGTATGGAGTTTACATTGACTCTGGGGTTGATGAAGGTCGTGCTTTACGGGCTACTTTTATTATAGATCCAGATGGGATTGTTAAGAGTGCTGATGTTCATGACAACTCTATTGGTCGAAGCGTGAAAGAGATTTTACGCAAACTTATTGCTGCTAAATATGTTCGTGAACATGGTGGAGAAGTTTGTCCTGTTGAATGGGAATCTGGGGCTAAGACGCTTAAGCCCGGAATTGGATTAGTTGGGAAGATTTAGTTAGGGATTATAAGAGGTTTTGAATATTTTATGTCAAAGTGTCTGAAAACATTTAGGGCGTTGAACACTTTGAGCCTCCAAAAAACAAGTGCCAATCAAACCACACCTTTTTAAAGTGTGGTGGCACATTGTTTTTTTGATGATAAAAAAGAAAGTGTTGTTTATTGGATTTACTGGAAGAATTGGACCTTCTTTACTTGAAGAATACAATTTGAAATATAAAGATTATTATGATGTTGTGATTGGAATTAATAAGACTAAACCATTTGGAGATTATGAAATTGTTAAAATTAATTTGTCTGACTTGGATGATTTAACTTCCGTTTTTGTGGGTTTTGATGTTGTAGTTAATTTGGTGGCTAATGCTGATGAGAAGGATGAAAATTTTATGAATTTTGTTGAACCTAATTTGATAGGTGTATATAATTTACTTGAGGCTGCTAAGCGTGCTGGAGTTAAACGAGTTATTTCTGCAAGCAGTGTTCATGCTATTCGTGGGTATCCTTTAAACGGTGAGATGGTTAAAATGAATTTTGCTCCTAAACCTTTGAACTATTATGGTGCTACTAAGGTATTTCTTGAAGCCATGTGTCACGTTTATGCTCATGCTTATGGCTTAAGTTGTATTGCAATTCGTATTGGTGCTTATGTTTCTAATGATATGAGGCAGAAGGTTTGCTTGACGCGCGATAATTTTGATTATGTTATCTCTCAAAGGGATTTGGCTCAGTTGATTCATAGGTCTATTATTGCTCCTGATTCTTTGAAATATGCAGTTCTTGCTGGTTCTTCTAACAATTCTAAGAAATTTATGAGTTTAGAAGAAACTAAGAAATTGGTGGGTTATGAGCCTGAGGATGATGGGTATGAGATGTGTAATATTGTTAAGAAAGATGTTTTTTGATTAAGATTGTAAGTTTTAAATAGTGCCGTTTTAGAAGATTTTGTGGCCATTGGAATTCATCGTTATGGGAATGGAAAATCTGATGTTTATGTTAAGCATGGAGATTCAAGAGTTGTTTTTGCTTATCCACCTATTGGGCCAGATGATTCAATGGTTATAGGAAAGACTGTTTTGATGACTAATGGTTTGAGATTACCCACGGGGCTTGAAACTGCTAGACTGATTTACGAAGCTTATTGTGGAGAGCACTATGATTTGCCTGAATTTGAGGCTGTTCGAAAGTTTCTTGAAAAAAGTAAATTACCTTTATTTAATAATAATTTTGTTACTTCCAAGGGTTTAGTTGTAATGGATGATTCTGATTGCGTTAGTTTTAATCGTAGATTTGATGAAAGGACTCTTGAAGGTAAGCTTGTTGGCGCTAGAAATGTTGAAGGGGTTTTATTTGGAGAGGGTATTCGTTTTATTCCGAGAAATTCTGAATATGCTGGTAATTTTGATGAGGCTAGCGGGTTTTCTGGATGGGGTGTCGCAGTTGCTTCAGTTGATGTTGAAGGGTATGAGCTTTTACAGGAGGTTGCTTCAAGGCTAGGGACGCATTTTGAATGCGATTATATTGGATCAGATGAACCTGAATCAACAACGTCTGCATTATCTATAAAGAATTATGTTTTAGAACTTGTACATTTTGCACGTGACAGCGAATTGGATGAACGAAATTATGTGTTTCCCGTAAGGAAATGATAAATCTTTAGTGAGTAAGATTTAAAAATAACTTTTTACATTTAATATTATGAATATTGTTAAACAATCTAAGAAAATATCTGAATTGAAGAAAGGAGACTTTGTTACAGTTAATGGAAAGAAGTTAGAAGTGGATGCTCATTATGTATTTGAGGATTATAAGACAACTAAGGAAATGTTAGTTGAACTCTTTGATCCTAAAACTGATAAAGATTACCAACTGCGTTACTTTAGTGACCAGGTTGAAGAGACTTTGAAGTTTTATGAGTTGAAAGAGATTGTTTATGAAGAAACAGATATTGATAAGATTGAGTGGTAATTGATTTGATATTTGTTTTAATTATTTCTGAAACAATCTGCACTGTGGTCATTGATTAAGCCCGCGGCTTGCATAAATGCATAACATATTGTTGAACCTACAAATTTGAAGCCTTTTTCTTTTAGGTCTTTTGACATTGTATCTGATTCTTTTGATTTAGATTGATAGTCTTTGATATTTTTTGGGTTGTTTTTAATTGTTTTATTGTTGACGAATTGCCAAATGTAGTCGCTGAATGACTGGGTTTCTTTTAACTTTAGAAATGCTTTTGCGTTTGTTATTGCCGATTCTATTTTTAGTCTGTTTCTTATTATCCCTGCATCTTGCATTAGTCTTTCTTTGTCTTTTTCTGTGTATTTTGCTATTTTTTCTGGGTCGAAATTATCGAACGCCCTACTAAAGTTTTCTCTTTTGTTTATTATTGTATTCCAGCTTAGGCCTGCTTGAAATGCATCTAAAACTAGAAATTCAAATAGTTTATTATCGTCTTTTAGAGGCGTTCCCCATTCTTTATCATGATATTCAATCATTAAAGGATTTTGATTTACCCAAGGACAACGTTGTTTTTGCATGTTTGTTTAGGGTGTTGGTTGTTTTTAGAGTTTTTCGTAATTTATTTAATTATTGGCTTTAATAAAATGTTAAGTTTTAAATATTAGGGCGTTTTAGCGAATTTATGCCCCGTCCAGTTATTGTTGGTACAGCATTGGGATTACTTTCTTTGATAGGTTGTCATTCCAAATCTCAAGGGGGTGCTCCGAAGATTAGTAGTATCCCGCCGCAAGTAGTTGAAGAAGGAAACTCTTTCGAGTTAGATCTTAAACCATTTATTATTGATTTGGAGGGGGATGGTTTTCAGGTTGAAAAAATTAGTGGTCCGGGCAGATTATCTGCTTCTTACCCAACTATAGTCTGGCCTTGGCCCCCGGTTGATCTTCGTTTACTTTATACTTATCAAGACTTGCCAGATGCGGATATAATCGACAATAATTATGTTGTTACTTTTCGAGCTGTTGATATTAATGGGAAAGAGTCACGTGGTTCATTTAATCTTGTTCAAAAAGATACTTTTCCTCAAGTTCTTCAACCATCTTCTTTTCGTCTTTCTTCAAATTTAGAAAGCATAATTGTTGATGATTTTGGAGGTTATTATCCTGATGCACGCGGGTTTGCTCAAAATTCTATTGCGGTAAATAGCAGATTAGAGCCTGTTCTTGCATGGGTGGATGGAAATATTACTCGCCCGGGTGGATTGACAAGTATATTTGCTTCTAATAATTTATGGATAAAAGATTATCATGGAGGGTTTTCTGGTTTTCAATCACTTGTTTTTGATTCTGCGGATAATCTTCATTTTTGTTACTCTACTCCCCGAGATTCGGAAGAATTAAGATATAAAAAATTAGTTGGTGGACAATGGATGGAAGAAATTGTAGATTCTAGTTCTAGTGTGGGATTGGCTAACGATCTTGCTTTAGATCAAAATAATAAAGTCCATATAAGTCACTATGCTTGGAATGGAAGCCGATTAAAATATTCAACAAATGTAAGTGGTGGCTGGGTAACCGAAACTTTGAGTCCTACTGATTGGACTAGCACTTCTATTGCTACAGATCTACAAAATAAAGCGCATATAATTTATATAACTCCTGGAGATATTATTAGCCATTTACATAATTCCTCGAGTGTTTGGCAACAAGAAAATATTTCTCAAGGCAATAATCCTGTTATAAGAAGAGATAGACAAGGAGAGCTACATGTTGCGTTTGAACAGGTTACTTTAATGCATGCAGTAAGACGAAATTCAAATTGGATTATTGAGACTTTGCCTTCTCAAGTTAATCCGAATGGTCGTATATCTTTTGAAATAGACAATAATGATAAATTATGGATGGGGTATACATCCAATAATCGAGACAACTTATATATATTAACAAACTATGATGGTAGTTGGAGAGAACATCAAATAGATAATGGTGGTGATTGGATTAGTCCTAGGATTTATTTAGATAATCAAAATAACATTCACATTATAGGAGCACGACAAGGGAAAGTACACTATATTAAATTCAATCATTCACAGCTTCCTCAATAGTTAAGATAATTTAGTTTCTCCGTAACATATTTAATGCTCGTTTTTAATGAGTATGTATGGGAATTGTTGAAGATAAGGTTAAATCATGTCTTTTTAAAATAAAAGAATATAATAAGTTGATTAATGCTTTCATTGAAGTTAGAGATGAGAAAGAATTAATTACTGAAGCAAAGGCTCTTGATTCTAAATCTAAAAAGGGTAGACTTTATGGATATGTTATTGGCGTGAAAAGTAATATTTGTGTTCGAGGTTTGAGGGCTTCTTGCGCTTCTAACACTTTGAAAGATTACGTTTCTCCTTACGATGCTACTGTGATTTCTCGCATCAAAGATGAAGATGGGTTGATTATAGGAATGTTGAATTGTGATGAATTTGCGTGCGGTTGGACTGGTGAGACTTCTGCTTTTGGAAAAGCTCATAATCCTGCTGTTCCTGATCATGTTCCTGGTGGCTCTTCGTCTGGAAGTGCTGCTGCGGTTTCTGCTGGGTTTTGTGATATGGCTTTGGGAAGTGATACTGGCGGGAGCATTCGAGTTCCTGCAGCTTTTTGCGGAGTTGTTGGTGTTAAGCCTTCATATGGATATGTTTCTCGTTATGGACTGATTGATTTGTCTATGTCTCTTGATCAGATTGGGCCAGTTGCTAAGAATGTTTCAGATGCTATGCTTTTGCTTGATGTGATTAAAGGAATAGATGATAGAGATACTACTACTTTCGATTCTAAGTCTTTGAAAATTGAGAAGGTTGGTAAAATTAAATTTGGTATGGTTACTGTTCCTGAAACGGACGTTAGAATAATTGATTTAATGGCTACAGTTTTAGATGAAGCTACTGTTGGATTGAAATGGTCTGAAAAGAAAGTTGCTTTGAAATACATAGACATTGCAATTCAGACATATCATCCTTTGGTTTGGACTGAATTCTTTTCTGCTACTCGACGTATGGATGGTCGACGTTTTGGTAAAAAGATTGAAGATTCTGCTGGAGTTGAGGTTTTAAGGAGAATTTCTGGCGGTAGTGAGATTTCAAAAGCAGAATTTGAAGGGCAATATTATCAGAAAGCTTTAGCAGTTAAAGAGTTGATAAAAAAAGAATTTGAAAGAGTTTTAGATGAAGTTGATTGTTTGATTATGCCTACTACTCCAATGTTGCCGTGGAAGTTTGGAACTAAAGTAAGTATTGAGCATCTTTATGCAGTAGATGCTTTGACTATTCCTTCAAATTTAGCTGAAGTGTGTGCTATTTCGATTCCTATAGGATTTATAGATAAGAAGCCTGTAGGTATTCAAGTTGTTTGTGCTAAGGGTTGTGAGAGTAAGATGCTTAGTATTGCTCTGGAAATTGAGAAGATTGTTAATCCGATAATTATTAAAACCCAGTGATGTTTTAATTGTATGAAAACTGGTGCTGTTGATATCGATTTTATTGGACATGCCGGATTTGTTGTTAAATACAAGAATAAGGTTTTTGTGATTGATCCTTATCATGTTTCTGATAATGTCTCGAAAGCGGATATTATTCTTATTACTCATAGCCATAGTGACCATTGTAGTATTAAAGATATTCAGAAATTGTCTCGTAAAGGGACTATGGTTTTATGTCCTGTTGATTGTCAGAGCACACTTATGAAAGTTAAAGGTGTTGAAGTTCATATAGTTGAGAAAGATGATGTTCTTGACTTTAAGGATTTTAAGATAGAATGTTTGCCTGCTTATACAATTAATAAGAGGCATTCGCAGAGTGAAGGATGGTTAGGATATTTGTTGAAATTTGATAAGCAAGTTATTTATTTTGCTGGAGATACGGATAATATTCCTGAAATTAAACGTTTAAGCGGTTATGGGAAGAAAGGAAATAATTTTGTTGTTGTTTTGCCTGTTGCTGGAGATGTTGTAATGAATGCGATTACTGCGGCGGATACGGCTTCTTTGTTAAATCCTACTCTTGCGATACCTATGAGTTATGGTGCTGGGCTTTATGGGACTGTTGAGGATGCTAAGAGGTTTGTTGAGCTTTGTAGGCAGAGAGATGTTAATGCCTTAGTTCTTGATAAGATTTGAGGTTTTTTAGTGGAAGGTTTAGATTGATAGTTTTAAAAAGGGATAGATTTGCTTTTGTATATGGATAATGTGAAAAATGAAGAAACAGCACGCAAGAATTTGATGCGAGATAGTCATGAGCCTGATGGAATTAGCGTTCGAGGTCCTGATTTTAATTTAGGAGTTAATTATTCTGGAATTGTTGATAGTTTTGAGAGTATGGGTTTTCAAGCTACTAATTTGTCTAGGGCTATTGAAATAACTAATAAGATGATTGCTGATAAGGCATTTATTTTCTTGGGATATACTTCAAATATGGTTTCTTCTGGGTTGCGTGATGTTATTAGTTATTTAGTTCAAAATAAAAAAGTAAATGTTTTAGTTACGACTTGTGGAGGGATTGAGGAAGATATTATAAAATGTTTAGGTAGTTTTAAAATTGGCGAGTTTGGTGCTGATGGTGCTACTCTTCGCAAGAAAGGGATAAATAGAATTGGAAATATATTTGTTCCTAATTCTCGGTATATTAAATTTGAAAAATTTGTTCAGCCAATTCTCGAGGAACTTTATCAATTGGCTTTGAAACGCGGTAAACCTGTTACTGGAAATGAATTGATTTGGAAACTTGGTGAACGAATTAAAGATGAAAATAGTATTTATTATTGGGCTTGGAAGAATCAGATTCCAGTTTATTGTCCTGCTTTGCTTGATGGTGCTCTTGGAGATAATATTTATTTCTTTAAATTTAAACATCCTGATTTTGTAATTGATTCTACTGATGATGTTGTTTGGTTTAACAATACAACTATTGGACTTGCTAAATCTGGTGCTGTGATTCTTGGTGCAGGAGTTGTTAAGCATGCAATATTGAATGCTAATATGTTACGCAACGGACTAGATTATGCTGTGTATGTTAATACTTCTCAAGAGTTTGACGGTAGCGACGCTGGTGCTCTTCCTAGCGAAGCTGTTTCTTGGGGGAAGATATTGCCAAATGCTTCTACAGTGAAAGTTTTTGCTGATGCGACTATTGTTTTTCCTTTGCTTGTTGCTGAGAGTTTTGCGAAGAAGTAGATAAATTTATATTATTCCGATTTACTACTTTGATGATGAGAAAAGTTATTTTAAAGAAAGGGAATAGAAAGCTTAGTGAAGAAGAAGAGATACTTGCAGATAAAGACATGATGGAACAGCTTAAAGAAAGCGAGAAAAATAGGAAAAAAGGTAAGACTTGGAAATTGAAATATTAATGATTCAAAATCATGCTCTTGTTATAAGGGGAGATTATGCTATTGTTTATTTGACTTTGTATGCCTGGAGCTGAAACTTCGAAATTGATTTGTGCCCAGTTTCTTCCATATTGAACGCTAAATCTACCCATTAATTTTGCTGGGTTTTTAATTTTTTTTAAAAATGGAAAGTAATCTGATGCATTGAAGAATTCTAGGCCAACTACAGAGCCGTCAAAACCATAGTCTATGACGACGTCTCCTTTAGGAAGTTCTAAGTCAAAGCTAAATTTTGATTTATAGCCTTCGCTATGTAATGAGATAATGTCCTCATCTGAATCATAGCTTACCTTGAAAGATTTTTTCTCCATAGTTTTTCAGCTTTCTTGCTTGTTTTTATAACGTTTATAACGTTTAAAATTCTTTCGCCATAAGAGATTATGACAATTATAGAATACTTTGAGCTTATTTTGTAAATTAGCTTGTAACGAATTTCTTCCGATTCTTGTAATTTTCTTTTTTGCTTTTCAATATGATACGGTTCTTTTTCAAGAATTAGTGAGATTACTAAATCTTGATTTACTCCTCTGTCTTCCATTTTTTCAAGGCAATAGTTTGTAAAATTTAATTGCTCTTTAAGATATTCTTTATTTATTTTGGTAATTGTTTTAATTAAATCTGATAATTCTTCTTTTTCCACGTTTTATTACATGATTTCATTATTTATTTTTAACTAAATCTAAAAATGTTGCTCTTATTTCATTACTAAAACCTACTTTTTTAACATACACAATTATTTAAACTCAAACGAACTTTGGAATTCAATTATTTGAAAGGAGGTATGAAAAAAAAGAAAAAATGGTTCTTGATTTTGCAAAAGAAGCAATTGCTAATGCCTCGACACACAGTATTAATTTTGATGAACTTAGAGCTGGAAAAGCTAACATCAAAGTATTTGGTGCTGGAGGTGCTGGTTGTAACACAATCACTTGGTTATTTAACAAAGGGATTAATGGAGCAAACATATATGGCATTAACACTGACGCGCTTCACTTGAGCATTACTAAGGCTGATGAGAAAATCCTTATTGGTAAGGAATTGACTCGTGGACTTGGTTGTGGAGGATATCCTCAGAAGGGTAGAGAAGCAGCAAAAGAATCTGTCTCGGAATTGAAGAAATCTGTCAGTAACGCTGATATGGTTTTCATTTGTGCAGGCATGGGTGGTGGTACCGGAACTGGTGCAGCGCCTGTTGTTGGACAACTTGCAAAGGAGGCTGGTGCGGTCGTTATTGCGGTCGTAACAATGCCTTTCGAATGTGAGAAAGCACGAATTGACAAGGCAGAATTCGGATTGCAGGAACTTAGAGAGGTTGTTGACACTGTAATAGTGATTGATAACAACAGACTTGTAGATATTGCAGGTAACTTGCCAATGGAACAAGCTTTCGCAGTTGCGAACGAGCTAGTAAGTACAATGATAAAAGGTATAGTGGAGACTATTACTTTGCCTTCATTGATCAACTTAGACTATGCTGACGTTTCAGCAATTATGAAAGGTGGTGACGTTGCAGTTATTGGAGTAGGAGAGTCTGACAGTTCTATGCGTGTTGAAGAAGCCGTAAGGCAAGCTTTGACACATCCTTTACTTGATGTAGACTATCGTGGAGCTACTGGAGCTTTGATCCACATTACATGTGGACCTGACTTCAAGCTTGACGAATTCTCAGGAGTGGGTAATTTAGTTACTGAAAATCTAAGTGCTGAGGCACAAGTGATTATTGGCGCGCGTATCAATAAGGAATTCGGATCTAAAGTACGAGTCATTACAATAATGACTGGTGTTAAGTCACCTTATGTGCTTGGAAAAGAGTTATCTTCGTCAGTTGATTCGCGTAGACAAGGCGGTAAGTCAGAAATGTCTGAATTAGGCATTGAGATATTCCGTTAAATAACGGAATATTTGTTTTTATTTTTTTATTTTTATTTTTGCTTTATCTTTTTGGGATGAAGCGACTTTTTTATCTTAACTTTTAAAGGAAGGGGACAGCTTGTCCCACCCCTTGGAATAGATTTTGATACTGTAGGTGAACTATCACAGGAAATGCGAGAAAAGAGTTGGAATCAAAGACTGAGAAAGCGTTATTTTAAATGAAAATTTCTTAGATGAACCAGGAAAACTAAAGAAAAAGAGAGCAAGACTTATTAGACAATCAGATATTATTTAGACAAAGAAAGAGTATCCGTTAGCTATGATTTTGTTTTTTGACTTTATGGCATCAAATAATTCTTTTTGATTTTTATTTAATTCAGAATTATATTTTGCTTCAATTAGACTATCTTTTGTGATAAAATCAATTTCATAAGTGTTTTCTAAATAATAGGCTGGATTTTTATCTTTTATGCTTAAAAAGACTAAATTTTCATAACTGCTACCCAAGTCTTTAAATCCTGTTATGGAGTTTTTAATTCCAACATCTCCAATGTAAACCTTTTTTGGAGATGTTGTTTTTTCATTAATAGACTTTGAATATCTGTCTACTACGTAGAATAAATATGCTTTTTCAAAATATCCGATGTATCTTTTAACACTGTCTACAGAAATTTTTAATATTTCTGCAATTTTATTGTAACTCATTGGCTTGCCAACTCTTTGACATAACAGAACAAACAGCTCTTTGATTGTTTTTTCAGCAGTTATTTTGTGATAAGCAATTATATCTTTGTAAATGATGCTTTCTACTAGTTCATTTAGATATGTTTTGTCTTCTGTGAGAACATAATAAGGGATTCCCCCTATTCTTAAATAATCTCTGAAATAACTTTCTAATTTTGCCGCGTCTGATTTAGATATTTTAGCTTCTTTAAATTCTAGAAACTCCTGAAAGTCTAGAGGCATTACTTCAATTGTTTTTGTTCTTCCTGTCAGTTTGGCTTTTTTGTCTCTCATTAAAGTAGCAATTGAAGATGAGCATATTACTTTCATATTTTCGTTATCATATAGGCTTTTTAATTCCTCTTCAAAATTATTTCTTGTTGAAACTTCATCAAGGAAGAGGTAAATAAAATCTGATGAGGCTTTTTTATGTATTTTTCTGTATTCTTCTATGAGTTGATGGATGCTAAATTCAAGAAGATTAAATGTGTCTAATCTGACAAATAATATGTCTTCTGGCTTAACTTTAGTTTCTATTAAACTATTTATTATTTGCATGACTATTGTTGTTTTACCTACTCTTCTCAATCCTGTTAATATTATTATTTCTTTTGATTTTAAGTTTTTTAGTACTTCAGAGGTATATTTTTTTCTAGGGTAACTCTTTTCTTCAAATTTGTTTTCCCACCAGGGGTTTTGCTTGTATAGCTCTGCTTCTAATTCCATCAATTTATTAGAATTTTAGAGTTTATAAGCTTTACGATGGTATCGTATAGTTTGATAGGATACTATGCGATAGGAAAGTATAGTTTATGAGGGAATTGGGAGGATTTTTGTCTTTGTTTTACTTTTTACCTCTTTGAGGGATTTTATTTTTAAGATTTTTAGATTACTCAAAAGTTAGGTTTCCTAATTCGTCAATTCTACCTACTTGCCAGATATATTTCTTTTTAGAAATTGTCTCTTTTATCTGGCTTCTTAACACATTTAAGGGTTCCATCTTTGAGATTTTTGAAAGGAAGATAATACTTTTTATCTTATCTTTATCAGTCATTCCATCAAATACTAAGAAATCTATAGGGTTAAGAATTGGTTTGACATCAAAAGGGTTAAGTTTTAGTTTTCTAAATATTGGCAATACTACACTATTAACAATCTTTTTAGCCTCCGTTCTTCCTTTTTCAACTGCTGCTTCTCTAATTTTCTTTTCTTTTTCATTGAATTTTTCTTCTTCTTTATTGAACGCAATTATCTTAGATTCATATGTGTCTAGCCAAGTCTTTGTAACTGGTCCTTTAACTTTTAAATGTAAATCAGAAACTCTAACTATATCTCCGCAACATGGTCAAATACATAATATTTTCCTTAATTCACCAAACTCTTCAAATAAATTATTCATTTGAATTCCTCATATCTTAGTTTATTATTTTCAATTGCTTCTCTTACGCTTTTTTGATGTTTGTTAAGTACAGCTTTTCCACTTTTAACTTCTAAAAATCTGATTGAGTCTATATTACCTGCAGATAGACCGTGAAAAATTATAATATCTATTGGCTCTCCTAAAAATCTACAATCAGACAATTCCCACTTGAAATCATTCATAGTAGGAAATACTTTTTCTAAAAGTTTGCCTATATTAACAGATTTTGCAGTAGATTGTGCTCCAGTTGTAGCTCTTTTCATGCTTTTCTTTAATTCTTCTTGTTTATCCTTTAGAACTTCTTCTAGATTCTTTTGAACTTCTATTGCTTTAAACGGGAATGGTTTAGTCCCATCGAATAGCAAAGCATCAGAAATTTTGAATTCTCCACCACAAGAAGCATGTTCTGCATAAATATTTGACTCTTTAAGGAGTTGTATTATTTCTTCAGTTTTCATACTCTCAAAATGTATAAACTCTATAAAAACCTTTCATTACCGTTTATTGTATTTTTAATCAAATAATTTTACAATAGTACATCTGCAATTTGTATTTTTACATCTTTTGTTTGGAACAGGTATGTTCTTTAATGCTTTTTCAATGTCAAATAATTTTCCGTTTAATTTAATACAAGATTTACATGTTCTTTCTCCTAAACTTGCTATGAATCTTACTTTCTTTATTCCTTCTGATTTATATTTTAATAGTAATTGTTTATTTGAAACTTTGAAATTTTTTATTTTCTTCATATTATTAATTAAGTCCTTTTTTATCATTCAGAGCTTTTTCAATCTTATTAACACATTCAATAATGTCTTTCTTAATATCTGATTCCCAGATTCTTAATAATTTCCAAGAACCATTATCTACTTTTGTTATGTATGCACTCTTTGATTTGTCTTTTCCTATCCCTTTTATTTGGTGAGGGTGAAGTTTGGATTGATCAGGATATTTGTTTGGATTGGCGTGCCAGAAATCTCCATCAACTTCAATAATAACTTTCTGTTTAGGAAAACAGAAATCGCACATAAACTTATTCATGAACTTGTATTGATGAATAAAGTCTGTGCTCTCTTTGTATCCTCTCTTTATTAGTTCCTCTTTAATCTGACTTTCTGGTTTTGTATTGGTTTGTCTTGGGAAACTTCCGGACTCATATTGCTTTAGAGTGTAATCTCTTATTTTTTGTTTGGTCTCTTCTGGAAATTCATGTCCTTTTCTGAATCTACCTGCATTTATAGAAACTTTAGCAGATTGGCTCATGCGCTTTTGGTGTTCAGGATTTCGCCATAACTTTTCTTGTGACTCGCTCATCCTTTTTCGATACTCTGGATTAGACCATAACTTCTTTTGAGTCTCACTTCTCATTTTTCTATACTCTGGATCAGACAAATATTTCTCTTTTATAGCTTTTTTACTTTTTTCTATTGATTCTTTAGAAGGAGACTTTCCTTTATTCCAAGGAATAAGGCCTTTCTTGAATTCTGTTTTAGGAGAAAGATGTTTTCCTTTATGTGATTCACTCATTAATTTCTTAGACTCTTCAGAATGACTCCTTCCTAACCAGAAATTATTTCCTTTGTTTGCTTCACTTATTTTTCTTTTTGATTCTTTAGTATGGTGTTTGCCTTTAATCCATGAAATTTGTCCTTTATGTGATTTGCTTAATTTTCTTCTCTGTTCTAAGTTCATCTTTGAGCCTTTTTTCATATCTAAATCAATAATCAGAAGCTTAAAAATTTGTCTTTAGAGAATTATTTTTTAGAAAGGGTATTCCTTGCCATCATCTAAGACTTGGAACTTGATTCCTGCTGGTTCTAGGATTGTCTGTGGGATTCTGTGGACTGAGCCTGGTTGCTTTAAACCGCCTTCATGAACTGGGAAAGCTATTTTTGGTTTTATTTGTAAGGCATAGTCTATTGCTTCTTCTAGTTTTAGCCATGGGCCTGCAACTGGTAGAGCTAGAATTTCTACTGGCTTGTTTGGATTGTGTAGCGAGTCGCCAGGATAGAATAATTTGTTTGATATGAGAAAGCCCGTGTTAATGCAGGGAACAGTTTTATACATAATTGCGTGGTCGTGGCCTATGGCTTCAATTAAAATATCTTTTACTTTGATATGTTGGCCGTCTTCCAATAATTGATATTTTATATTTTCCGGATTTAGTAGTTTGCTTACTCCTTTGTTTGTGATTATATCTGCTTTTGGGTTGTTTTTTAAACATTCTTTTAATGCAGGAATATGAAGATGGTCTTGGTGTTCGTGAGTTATTAAAATTAAATCTATATTTGTTAGATTTTCAAAGCCTGTCGAATAAGTTCCAGGGTCTGTTAGAATCCTTACTCCATTTTCTTCGATTAATAGACAACAGTGTCCGTACTTGGTGATTTTCATTATATTGTGTGAAATGTCGAGATTAAGTATTTTTCTAATTTGTACTTGGGTCTTTATATGGATACTTTATAGGTTTATTTTTTTGGTCCCATTTTTCCCAGAATATTGTGCTTTCTAGAGTTGCTTTTCTGACTTTTTGTTTTGTTTTGTTTTTACCGTATCCTATGGGGATTATTGCTTCTACCGTCCATTTGTTTGGTATTTTAAAGTGGCTTTTTATTTCTTTTTCTGAAAATGCGCCGACCCAGCATGCTGCTAGCCCTAGGTCTGTTATTTTGATTAGCATATTTTCTATTGCCGCTCCTACTTGTTGTTTGCCGTAAATTATACCTTTTTCTCCATATAGTTGTTCTAATTTTTCTGATTCTGAACAGACTATAACAATCCATGATGCTTCATTTATCCATAGTTGTTGAGAAAATTCTGCTATGTATTTTTTGTTTTCTTCATTTTCTATAATGAGATATTTTAGATTGTTGATGTTTCCTGCTAATGGGGCTTGATTGGCTGAGTCTATTGCTTCCATTATTAAGCCAAATTTTACAGGTTTGTTTGAGAATTCTCTTATTGAGCGTCTGGAATTTATTGCTTCTTCAGTTTTCATGTATTTTTATGGATTTGGATGTATAAAAAGATTGTTAATTAGAGATTTCAAGCTGCTGAAAGTTTAGATAGTACTTCTCTCCAATTACTTACTAATTGCACATGGGGTCTATATCTTTCAAATCTACCTTCTCTTCTATAATCTGGATTAAATAATAGTAAATTTGGTACGCCTGCCTCATGAAGATAACCAAGAACTTCTAAAGAATCGTCAATAAATGTTGTAATTCCATATTTTTTACATATTGGAGCCTTTTGAGCTCTTTCTAAGCAGAAATGTACGTTTTTTCGACTAATTCCTGCCCTATCATAAAATTGGTGATGGTCAAGCCATTCTGTAGTTTTTCTCTGCACATTTGGGCCACATTTAGAAACAATATGTATTCTTTCTCCAAATACTCTTTCTCTTAATTGTCTTAATGCATCAAAAACATAGTCTGCTGAAGGAGATTTTAAGTGATCTCCCTGAAAAACAGTATCTTTAGCGCCTCTTTCACCAACTAAAATTACTCCTCCTACATCAACTCCGAGAACTTTTTCCATAATAATAAAATGACATAGACTTTATAATAATTATTGTGATTAATGACTAATCTCTCCGCCGCCGAGCATAATTTTGTTTCTTGCGTAGATTACTGCTGACTGGCCTTCTGCTATGCCTTGAATTGGTTTGTTTAAAGTGATTTTGTTTCCTTTTATTGTTGATTTATTTAGATTGCCTAGATGTCTGATTCTTATCAAGACTTTTTTTGATTTTGGTTTTCCCGAGATAAAATTTATATTTTTTATACTGAACTGTTTTTTAAATAATAATTTGTGATTTTCTGGGGCTACTATCAGTTCGTTGTTTTTAATGTTTTTTTGAGCTATGTATAATTTTGATTTTACTTTGTTTCTGTATTCATTTGATATTGTAGTTTGTTCGTTTTCCTTTAGACGCTCGCCAATTGTATAAAACATCATTCCGTTATGTTTTCCTACTATCTCGTTGTTTGGGTTTTTTATTATTCCTTGCTTGTTCTTTATTTTTTGTTTTAGAAAAGATTTCATGTTAATATTGCCTATGAAACATAGACCTCGAGTGCCTTGACGGTTCCAATTTTCTAAGCCGTTTTGCTTTGCTATTTTTCTTACTTGTTTTTTTGTGTAATCTCCTATTGGAAATAATGTATGGGATAGATCTTTTTGATTCAGTCCGTAAAGGAAATAAGACTGGTCTTTTGATTTATCTTTAGGTATTTTTAGATAGCGCTTATTGCCTTTCTTTATTTTTTTGATATAGTGTCCTGTTGCTATGTACTGACCGCCTAGTTTTTTTGCTTCTTTCCATAGGAATGGGAATTTTATTATTGTATTACATAAAGAATCTGGATTAGGTGTAAGGCCATTTGCGTATGATTGGAACATTGGTTTTATTACAGTTTCAGAGTATTCTTTTTCATAGTTTAATTCTATTAATTCTATTCCTAATTTAGATGCTATTTTTTGAGCTTCTTTTTTATCTTCTATCCAAGGGCATTCGCCTGTGAGCTTGTTTTTTTGTTCTGAGAAGCAACGCATGAAAGCTCCGATGACTTCATAGCCTTGTTTTTTTAATAGTAGCGCTGCTACGGCTGAGTCTACACCTCCTGAAAAGCCTAAGAGGACTTTTTGATTTTTTTTCATGATTTCAGTTGATAAAATTAGTTAATTAATTTATTGTGTCATATTTAGGATGTTGTTTTATCCAATCAGATACTTTCTTTCCAGATGAATTGAATGTTGTTTCGTCCCATACTTTTCCAAATTCTTTGCTAATATGATAAGCAGCTTCTCTGCAGAGCATAAAGTAGCTTTTGTTTGGTGGATGATTTGATTTGTCTATGCAGATTATGTGGTCTATACTGATTAGCGCTTTTGTTAATAGTTTATTTGTTTTAAAGTCATATGCCGTTGTTTCTTCAAAATTATACCAATCTTCTCTTTCTTTAAGTTTTTTTAGCTCTTTTTCGTTGACTTTGAATAAGACTGCATTTAGTTTGTCTTTTTTTGATTCTTTGATGTTTAGAATGTCTGAATGGTTGTTTTCAGTTATGTTGAAAACTCTTTTATAGTCTTTAATTGTAACTGGAATGAATTCTTTGTCTTTACAGCTTTCTTTTAATGAGTTATGACTTATTAGACTTCCATATCCTATTAAGTTATATTCCATGTTCTTTTATGTTAGAAGAAGTATAAAAATATGTCTTTTAAGAGGTAATTTTTTTTAATTTTTCTTCAACATGAGTTTCTCTATGGCAATTTGCGCAAATTAAATTACATTTATCTATTTCTGTTCTTACTCTTTCCCAACTTCTGCAGTGTCCTTTATAAGATATATTAAATAATTTTTCAGCCGGATTTTTATGATGAAACTCTAAGACTTCAGGATATTTATTATATCCGCACTTTATACATTTTCCTCCAACATATTCAATTGCTTTTAATCTAATGAGCTTTCTTCTCTTTGCTACGGCTTTAATCATATATTCTCTTCTATCTGCATAGGTTCTCTTTTCTTTCACTTATTTTTATAGGGTTTTAATTAAAAAATGTTTAGTTAAACTTCAAAGGAGTCACGTCCCGGGGAGGGCTCGAACCTCCGACCTCACGGTTTCTTCAAACTACTTTCGCAATTTGTAACAGCCGCGCGCTCGTACCAACTGAGCTACCGGGACTTAAATTTAAGACAAATTTCATGTTATTTAAACTTTGTTTTATTGCTTTTTTAGTATTACCTGTTAATATTTTTATAATATCTTTTTTAATTTAGCTCAATTTTACATATATCTTTTATCGTCTATATTAATTTATATTAAAATATATTTTTTCCATTTTTTGTGAAAATTAAACAAGGTTTTAAATATAAGTTATACTTTTATATTTTGAAAGAGGTACATAAAAGAAGTGATGAAACACAAGGCAAAGAAATCTACGAAAAGATCTTCGAAGAAGTCTTCTGCAAAAAAAGCTAAGCGCAGATAGGATCTTGCCTCAAAATTTAAAGTCTTTTTTATTTTGTTTTTCTTTTTTATTATTGAAAGTCGATTGAATCTTCATCTTCTGAATTGAATTTTTTAGATTCTTCTTTTTTATTAAGATTTTTATATGTCTCTTTTTTACCTTTTTTCTGAGTGTTTATTCTTTCTAAGTATCTATAAGCATTTGCTTGTTTTGTGCCTTTGATTATGTTTGTTACGGCTGTTAGTGCACTTTCTGTCACATCTGCATGACCTATTATTCCTACTTGATTATCATGTATTTTTATTCCGCATTTTGTTATTTCTTCAATTGTTTTTTTGGTCTTGCCGTGAGTGCCTATTAATCTGCTTCTAACTACTTCTAGGTTTTTTGTATTAGCGAAGTCTTTTATGTTTATTTTTATGAATGCAATTTCTTCATCTAAAACTTTTAGAGCCTCTTCTGCTGAAAAACCTAGATTCATTGCGTCAAAAACTCTTTGTGCCTCAAATTCGTTGAATGGGTCTGTTTCGATGCTTAATGTTTTTCCGCTTAGAGTTATTTTTCCGTTTAACTTTTCTTCTAACTTTGCTTTTTTTCTTAGAGTTTCTTTTACATTACGGATTGTTATGGATATCATCTTTTTTTATAGCCTAAATTATAAGCTACTCTTTCTAAAAATCCATATTTTCTTCTTTCTTCGTCTATTTGTTTCATGTGTGCTTGAATTGGTTCTACTATTCCCCTTACATAATTTTCTCTTTCTTGAGTGGTAGAGCCAGGAACTGTAATAAATGAAGCTGAATCTAACATTATTAAGCCCATAGATAAACTGCTTTTAGTCTCCCCATTTTGATAAGCTTTTGACAATCTTTCTTTTAAATTTTTAAAAACCATGTTAAAACTCCATTGTTAGAGAATCTAAGAATCCTTTCTTTTTAAGTTGTGTGACTTCATTTGGTTTGTATTTGTATATGATGTCGCCTTTATCTTTATCAAATTCCCAGAGTTTTATCAGTACTATGTCTTTAGGTCTTAACCATAATTGTCTTTTGTATTTTCCAGGGACTCTACAGTTTCTTGTTTTACCGTCCGTTGCTAGAACTTCCATTCTATTTCCTCCGTAACGCTGTACTATTGTTCCTATGATTTCTTCTTTTTTTGGCCATCTTGCTCTAACAAAGCCTTCTGGTTCTGTTGGAGTTTCCTCGGCTTCTGCGTTTGCATCTAGAATTTCTTCAAAGTCTCCGAAATCGTTATCTTCTTCTTCCATTTGTTTTTTGAGGCTAATGAGGGTTTTAAAAGCTTCCTACTGAAGCTTTTGAGCCTTCGCAGTCACCTGCTACAGGTTTTAAAATCTTCCTGCTGGGGCTTTTGGTTCTTTCTAGTTGTTCTTTTTTGGTTTTAAGAGTTATTTATTTGAAAAAGCTTCTTTTACTTTTTTATTAAAAATTAAATAAGAAGCTATATAGAGGTTTATAATTAAACTAATTAGAATTTTATAATTAAATGTTCCAAACTTCATTGTGAATGGGGCTTGTAAAATGGCTATTATTGAAAAGACTATCGCAAACCTTTTTGCCCATAAGTGTCCTTTCCATAGACCTCTTCCTATAAAGATACAAAGAATTCCTATTCCTAAAATTAATAATGTGATTGTTAATGTTATTTTGAGCATTTCAATTGGAAAGTTATTCTCAATTAAACTTCCTGAATAGTACGAGATTAATAAAATGATTAAAGGAAATAATCCTAAAATGATTGCAATAATTCCTCCGATTATATATAGAATCCCTATTGCCTTGACTTCTCTGGGAACTGTCTTTTGATTCATATTCTCTATATGAGTGGATTCTATTTAAATCCTATTTGATCTATTTTTATTAGACAATTATAATAAAAGGAACGTTTTTAATTCTTTTAATTGCTTCTTTTTCTATAATTCCTGCTTGTATTGCTACGTTTATTGAATCTTTTCCTATTATGTTAAATGTGGCAGTTGATGATTCTGCCCTCATTAAGTTTAGGATTTCTTCTTTGGACATCTGGGTGCCTTTAAAAAAAGATTCACGAATATTGAGCTCCCTGATGTCTTGTTCAAATTTCTTTCCTAACAAGTCATTATCACAAATAGCTATTACTGCCCTGCTAGAAGATTTGTGGATTTTTACCCACATTTGATTGTTATTACTTCAATCCGCCCATTCGGCACACAGTTGTGTTACACTTAGGGCACTTGCCTTTTGCAATCTTTGTGCCTCTTGTTGTAGTGCTTTCAACTGGGTTCTTCATGTCTACTTGTTGTTTACACTTTACGCAATATCCTTTTGTTGTCATGGTCTTCCTCCTTTGTTAAAACGTTGAATGGTGTTTTAAATGTTTCTTTTGAGATATTTTGGGGTTTTATAGGATTTAATTTTTATTTTAAGGATATTATCTGCAATCCATGTTTTTTTATGTCTTCTTTTTTCCAGAACTTTTCCAAGTCTTCTATTTTCCATTTGCTTGTATAAGTTATTGTTTTTTCTATTATTCTTCCCGTGTATTGTTGTTTTTCAGGATTAAATTCTTTCAGAACTAAAATATCTCCTGGCTCGCAATTAAAGTCTGCAAGTCTTAGTTCATAATTTTTTTCACCAGATAAGATTTTTTCAAAGTATTCTGGCCAAATCTTTTTTTCTATAGCGAAAGACATAATTAAAATTAATTGAATGGATTTATATGTCTTTTGCTAGATAGTCAAGGCACAACTGTTCAATTTTCAGTGTCCTTGACTATATTTTCATTATATGCTGTATCTTATTGGAGACTTAGCCCCGCAGGCTAAACAGTGCTTGAATTTTATGCCTTTTTCGCTGATAATCTCGGTGTCTGGTTTTTTACATTCTGTGCAAGTTACAAATTCTTTGACATATAACTCTATTTTTTCATTGACTTTTGCTGAATTTAACATTGTTTTTAATACTAAACGATCTTTCTCTAGAACTCCTGATACAGCTAATTCTTTTTGAAGGAATTTTGCTAAGTGCTCTACGGGACGTCTGATGTAAGAGGCTATTTCGTTTATGTTTATTATGAATGTGTTTTTTCCTTGGACTTTTCCTTGGACGTTTGGTATTTCGAATCTGTCGCTTGAAGTTGTCACTATTTTTATTTTATTATATGCATCATCTAGCATCGCTTCGTAGGATTTCATGTTAATTATGGATTTAGACTGCTTTTAAGGGTTTTGATGGTTATTTTTATATGTTTCAAATTTCTAGGACTGCATAGATTGGATAGTGGTCTGAGGCTATTTCTGCTAAGTTATTCTTTATTATATTTGCATCTATTATATTGATATTTTTTGAAACAAATATAAAATCAATTCTGGAAGCTGCACTTTTGTCTTTATCTGAAAGGTTTGTAGGTATTGTAAAGCCGTTTATGCCTTTTTTATGAATTTGGCGATAGGTATCCATAAAGTTTGATTTTTCGATTATATCCATGGCTTCAAAGGTTAGGTGATCATCAACTACTTCTTCGACAATTTTTTCTTCTTTGTCTTTAAACTGAGGGAATGATTTAACTTTTTTAATAAGATTCTCACGATCATGTTTATCTGTACGTGATAGACTATTAAAATCTCCGATGAGAATTGTATTCTCTGTTGAATCTCTTATTACTCCTTTGAAAAATCTTGCTTTTTGTTTATCATTTAAATCTGGATGTGGATGCAATGCATCTATTCTAACTAATTTATTGTTTAATTTGACAGATATTCTAACAAATTGCATATCTTTTATTGAATAGTCTTCTTTTTCGATGAAAGGATATTTGGAAAGAATAGATATTCCGTGATGCGAGCCATTTGGTTTATGTCCGTGAAAATGATGAGGCAAATTAAATTCTTTTGAGTAATCTATATTTATGCCATGTTTTGAGATATTATCTGCGCAAGCTTCAATTAAAACTAAAATATCCGGTTCTTCAGATAAAACTAGTTTACGAGCTGCTACAAGTCTTTCATGTTCTAACATTGCTGGATTGCTTTTTGTATGGAATCCTTGAAGAATATTATATTCCATAACTTTTAATTTAGATTTCATATGGTTTTTAGTGGTTTTTTGTTATTAAGTCTTTTGCATGTTTTAGATTGTTTGTATAGATTAAATGGTTTTGATTAGTGTTTTATATTACGATAATCTAATTAAACCTACAATTATATTAATGTTTGATGAAAGGTAAATCAAAGAGAGCTACCGGGGAGAGATTAATAGACTTAGACAAAAAGATAAGAAAGATATTATCGGATAGAAGACCTCGTACGTCAAATGATTTAGCTAGATTAACTGGTGTTGATAGAACCCATATGACTGGTTATCTTGGGGCTCTTACCGATTTGGATAAGCACCCAAACGGGCCCAAACATTATGTAGCTGTTGCAAAACTACCTCCAAGATTTTATGTATACTATATGAGAGATAGGGCATACGATTAATTGAATCTTTAAGATATTTCCGACCTTAGTTTTGAAGTCTTGCTTAAGTTTATAAATTTGATTAAGCTTCTTGGTTTATGAAGTTTAAGACATTTATTCTAGGTGTTGGTATATTTGTAGTTTATGCTCTTGCTCTTTTTCAGGGCTTAGAGACGTTTTATCCTACTCCGCAATATGGCGATTATTGTGATTTTCATGCTGGTGTTCGTGAGCCTGCTTCTTGTCCTAACTTGCCTGATTTACAGACTCGTGCAGAATCTTGCTGGAATTCTAAGGGGCAGTTTGTTTATGAGTATGATTCAAATAGTTGTCCTATTGGAGGATATTGTGATGGATGTAATATAGATTATGAGGCCGCTTTAGATGTGCATTCAAATCGTGTGTTTATTATTTCTATAATTATTGGAGTTATCGTATTTATTGGAGGGCTATTTTTGTTAGCTACTGAGCCTGTTGGAAGTGCATTGATGGCTGGTGGAATATGGTCTATATTTTTTGGTGTTGTTAAAAATTGGAGAAACTTTAGCGATAGTTGGAGATTTCTTCTACTTTTTGTTTTGCTGATTGTTTTAATATGGGTTGCCCTACGTTTAAATAAAAAGACTGATGGGTTTTCTAAGATTAAGGGAAAGTTTAGAAGATAATTATTCTTTATGTCAAAGTGCGTCTGATGAACACTTTGAGCATCCAAAAAACTACTCAAAGTTTTTTTGATAGTTATAAGATAAAGAATTGTATTCGTCTGTTTTGTAAATTTTAATTCCGTCTTTATGCATTAAGATAAATTCTTTTATGCCTGTGTCTAAGGCCATTTTACTGCAGATAGTGCAGTAAGGGTTGCCTGCATATTCTTTTTCATTGTTTTCATTTAATCTTATGAAATATAACTTTGAGTTTTTTAGTTTTTCTGGGTTTGTTTTCAACGCGTTCATTATTGCTCTTTGTTCTGCATGAATGCAACAAGTTTTATCAGTTACTTTTTTATGATAATTGTCTTTGTTATTATTGCATCTTTTTTGAGATTCTAAGTTGTTTGGAGGAGAATTGAACCCTTGTCCAATTATTTCATTTTCTTTTACTATTACGCTTCCGCATTTCGCTCGTTCACATGAAGATTGTTTTGCTACTTTTACTGCTTCTTCTATAAAATTGATATGATTTTTTAATTCCATAATTTATATTCTCTTTTAGTATGGGGTATGGCACTATTTGTTATTAATCTTCTTTCTTCCACATATCCAAAGTCCATTAATCTTTTTAAGTCAGATGTTAATATTTCTCTTTCATCATAAATCCCTTTTTTCTTAATAAGTCCTAATTTTTTACTTAGGTTTCTTTCATCTATCCATTCTTTTTTTATGCATATATAAACATCAAAACATGTAAAACTTGCCATTTAACCTAGGTATCTTACTTTTCCTGGGCGAGGTTCGTAGATTGTTCCTTCTTCTAGCAACTTGCGGATTTCTTGGTTGACTGTTTCTTGTTTTGCTTGAAGCTCTTCTATTAGTTTTTTTATGTCTGCTCCCCCATTTGCTTCTTCTCGCTTTATTATAGTGATTAATTTGTCTTTTAATTCTGTGATTTCTTTTTTGTCTGCTAATTGTGGTTTTTGTGAGTCATTTTCTAATTTTCTTAATAATAAGTATTCGGCTTGTTTCTTTTTTATTATTTCTGGAGTTATATAAACTTCTTTGTTCCATTCTCGAACCATTCCTATTGCTAGAACTGTGTCTCCTTGTTCTAAGAGTTTTAACTTTTCTATATCCTCGCCAAATGTTTTTAGTTTTATTTGTCCTGATGCGTCATCTAATGTTACTGAAGCGAATTTTTTTTCTTCGTCCTGAATGAATTTGTCTACTACATTTGCAATTAAATTCACTCGAGCTACATTTTTACCATTTACTTCTACAAATTTTAGCTTCTCGCCATCTACTATGTGGTTGCCTGCTAGTATATCGCCAATCTTTAGTTTGTATGCTGTGTGTCTTTTGAATTCATCTGCCATTTTAATTCTTGTGTTTTTTTTGTTATTTAAGTATTGTTGTTATCTTAATTACTATTAATTTTAAATACCTTTAAGTGATTTGTTTTTTATGGTAGATGCAGATTATCTCGCTAGTGAAACTAGAAGAATTTTAGATGAATGGAATAATAAGGGGGGTCATGATAGATGTTTTTCACATAATGATACATTAGGACAACTTCTTGCTTTATATAGTATGCAAAGAAATCCCCAAGTAAATGATTTAACTGAAGAAGAATTAGCTCAAGGTTGCGAGGTTTACAGAGCAATGCTTCATGGAAAACCTATTCCTAAAGGATTAGAACATATTGCTTCAAAAATTAAGCTATAACTTCTGAATATAACCTGCTTTGGGCTTGAAGATGTCACCTGATTTTGCTAGTTGGTTTATTGAATCTTCTATTTCTTCTTTTGAGAGCTTTTCGCCAAGTTCTTTTTCTAATTCTGCTACTGGTATAAGTTTACCTAGACTTGATTCTAATCTTGATATTGCTTCTCTGACAGTTATTATTTTATTTCTTTTTGATGTTGGAATTCCTGTTGTGACTCTGTCGATGTCAAAAGATTGTGTTTCTTCATCATAGCCTACTTGCATCATTGAATACTTGAGGAGTTTTATTGCTCGCCTTGTGTCGTCTACAGTTACGAAATTACTAAGTCTTACTTTTGCACAAGCTTCTGAAAGTCTCACTATGGCTTCTAATTGTCTTGCAGTTATTGGGATCGGTTTTAATTCTGAACTTGACGAGCCTGCTTTATTACGAATAGTAATATAGAATTCTCTTATTTCTTCAGCTGCTTCGTCTGTTAGCTTGGGTTTTACTTTTTTTCTTGCATATGCTATATATTTTCTTAAAAGTTTTGGGTCTATGACATCGCGAACAACGTCTTGTTGATGTTCTTCTAAAACGTGACGGGCTATTGCTTCGTCTTGAACTCTGTTTGGTAAGTCTCTTAAAATAAAAATAACATCAAAACGACTTAATAATGCTGGAGAAATATTTATTTGTTGAGGGATAGGAATTAAAGGATCAAAACGACCTAGTTTTGGGTTTCCTGCTGCTAGGACTGAAGTTTCTGATCTTAGTGTGGCTTGAATGTTTGCTTTAGAAATTGTTACTGTTTGTTGTTCTAATGATTCGTGCATTGTTGAACGGTCGTGTTCGTCCATCTTCTCTATTTCATCGATACAATTATGGACTACTATTCCTTCACAGAAATAGTTGTGATTTTCTGGAACAAATAAATCATAAACATATCCAGAGTATTTTTCTTTGTTTATTTTGATTATTTTATCTATAAAGAAGTCTCTTTCTAAAATCATGCTAATCTTATTCTGTATTATATTGCTTAACTGCAGTTTGTCTCTAATCTTTCTAAGTTGGTCTCTTGCAGGTTGTATTTTTTTATTTTTATAATCATAGAGTATTGAAGATATACCTAGCTCATTTAACTCTTTCTTATCTTTATTGCCCTCTATAATTTCCGTGCATATTTGAGAGACTATTTCTTGAGGTAATTTTTGACTTGCAGAAGATATTAGCTTTATCCTTTCTGGAATTTCTTTTATTTTTATAGAGTATTCTTTTATTTCATTAAGTAATGTGATCACATCTTCTCGACCGGTAATCATTATTTTATTTACTGTTTTTTTTAGAATTGATTTTGCATAACAATCCAGCCTTCTGAGAGCCAATACTAGATTCTTGTTTATTCTATCATTTTTGGTTAAAAGGAATTCGACGTGTGCTGTTTGATATTCAACATTACTTTTTTTACCTGTTTTTATGGAAATGCAACCATCTGAATCCATACATCCCGCAAAAAAAGCTTTAAGGCATTCATTTGGTAGAGACAGGATGTTAGATAGCTCATCTTTTGTAAAATGATAGTATAGATAAGCTATAAGATTTGAATGTATATTTAAAGATAGACATTCAGATTCTACTTTTTTACCCCTTATTTCTGAAATCATCTTTCTTTTATACTCGTTAATGGATCTTTGTGAAACGAACGCAAACATTTCCTTTATTTTATCAATCTGTTTCTTATTTTTTGTAGACTGCACTATTTCAATTGAAGAATGTTTTTCATTTATTCTGCAATGTCCATCCCCTAGGATAAAACCTATAAGATAAGATATTTCTGGAGTTATTTTTGCTATTTTTAGCTTTTCTGAAGCCTTTGATCTTCCATAAGATAATGTTCTTTCTTTCCAGGCTGATTCTATTCCTAAATCATTAATTATCTTTTTGAATATTCCTACATTTAATTGTTTGCCTCCCGAAAGATAATTGCTATCTAGGTCGTAGATTTTATTAAACGAGGTAATTGTTGAGTACTTAGTTAAAATAGCTGTTTTAAGTTCATTCTTTTCTTCTTTGTCTAAATGGATAAACCATTTAGAAGGGATTATTTCAAGTAAGTATTGTGGATGATTGTTTTCTGGAACTTTTAAAGGTCCTAATGCGAATTCTTCTTCTTTAAAATCTTGAGCTTCTTTCCACTCTAATGTATTGCCATCAATAATCTTATGATCTGGTGTTAGAGATAATGTTAACCCAGATTCAAAATTAAAAGTTATAAGATCTCCCACATAATTTTTTCTTCTCAAGAGAGTTGCTCTTTTATTTATGAACCTTATTTTGTTTTCTTCTGCAGAAGTAATTGTTCCATCGATTTCACATACTTCAATAGTTTCTTTGTTTGAAATGTATTTTTTGCTATCTTCTTCCTTGAATAATGAACCGATAGGTTTTATTTGATTATTAATGATTATATTCGAATCTGGATGTAGGCAAACGGTACCCTTATTCGCGAGGACCATCGCTCCTGCTTCTAGAGACCATCCTTTTAGAAATTCGTCTTTGACTACTGCTGCAGTGAGTCCTGCGCCTGTCGCAGCTTTGCCTGAAACGTAACGTCCTTTTGGTGCAATGCGAGCTACGAATTTTAAAGTTACTGATTTTGCTACTCCCGGATCTCCTACTAATAATATGTGAATGTCTCCTCTTGTGCTTCCGCCATCTGAACGCTTTTTCTTTACGCCTGAAAATAATTGTAATAATATTGCTTCTTTTACTTCTTTGAAACCATATACACTTGGAGCTATGCTGCTTGCTAGTTTTTCAAATGCTTTAGGATCATTTGCTATTTTTTTTATGTTTTCTTCGTCTATGTCGTTTACCTCTAGGTCATCGAAAGTTTCTTCTAAAGGTATTGCATTGTTTGCTTCTACTGCCAGGTCGAAACGTGTTGAGATTGAACCTTGAGGAAGTGGAACTGGAACTTCTTTTAAGACGCCTATTATTCTTACTTTGCTTCCAGGCGTTGTTCGGTCTTCCATTTTAGGATCTACTAAATCTTCTTTTAGAAAGACGTTCATTCTTCTTGGTTGTTCTCCGCCTTCTAATGAGTCAGGGGATTCTTCGATTACTAGTCTTTGAGCGTCAACCATTTCTTTGGATAGAAGTTTGAATAGTCCTTTACGACCGCATGAACATCTGCTTGGTTCTCGGAATTTTCTGTCTATTTGTAAAACTGATAGGATTGCTCCGCAAGTCGGGCATTCAAAACGGGCGTTGACTACTTGCGGACGAACGTCTGATGCTTGTCTTACTATGCCTTCAATTGCGATGAATTGGTCTAAATTTTTAGCTCTAATTTCTTTTATTTTTATTTTTGATGATTCTGGGAGAGTTTCAAATCTGATTCTTGGGTTTTTAGTTAAACCTGTTTCGCTTAATATTACTTCTAATAAAGATATTATTTCTTCAGGGGTTTCTATTAGTTTTTCTGAAAGCATTGGAGAGAATTTAGATAAAACGTCAAAGTCGAGTTTTACGATGTGTTCGTTGCCTCTTAATGACTTGCCTATTTCTTTTTTATAGCTTTCAAAGAATCTTTTTGCTTCTAGCTCTAATTCTTGTTTCTTGCCAAGCTCCATTTTATTTGTGATTGGATTTAGTTTATATGGATTGTTATACACAATTCTATGGGTTATAAATCATAAAGGTAGAATTGTGTAGACAGAGAATTCTGAACAAAATATGTTGCAATTTTCAGAATTGTCTTTATTGTTGAGATTTCTTGATTAGACTTATTACTTCTTTTATTGAGATAAGTTTATTAATAATGTTTGCTGTTTTGTTTTGAGGTTTGATGGAGATTAAGATAAATATTGAGAAGAAGTATGTTTTCTTGATTTTAATTGCTATTTTTGCAGTCGGGGGTTTTGTTATTGCTCAATCTCAATCTGTGCCTAATCCTGGACATTCAGTCAATCAAATTTATGGTGCTGCGCCTAATTGTGGAACAGGTTCTCCAATTTCAGCTCAAGATGCATGTAATATCAATCTTCGAAGTATAGTAGGCAATAATTTAGATCAGGGCGTTGGATATGCGGGAATAGCAGCTTATTCAAGAGACTCAGATAAATTGGATAATATTGATTCTACTGGTTTTTGTCAAACTGGCGGGGCAGGTTGTCCTATTTCTTCTACTTTTCAAATAAGAAGTGTTACTCTTCCTTCTTTTGGTCAAAGTCCTTGGATAGATTTATTGAATTCAGATAATTTTCCATTAGGTACGGCAGATAGCGGTACATTTTTAGTTAATATTCGATTTGAGGATTTTGTTTCTGTGCCAAATGGCGTAGGAACATACGATATGAGTTCTTCTTTTTTAGTCACTATCCCTAAAACAACTAATGAAGTTAGTGAAAGGACTATTCCTGCTTCAATATCTGCTCATAGTTTCAATGGATGTAATCCTCAATTTAGAATTGTTGGAGTGACTGGACAGAATCCTGCCAGAATTCAGATTAATTTGGGGCCTTGTGGTTATAAGCCTGCTACATCTACATTTGTTTACAAAATTGTAAAGATAAATGGATTTTCTGTTTAATCGATAATTGTTAAACTTTTATGTCAAATGAATTTAAACGGACAATTACAATAATCTTATAAATCGGTTTAATCTTGATGGCTTATGGGAAAAGGAGCTGGTTTTTTGATTGTTGTTTTGGTTTTTGGGTTGATTGCTTTTTTTGTATTGTTTTTTGAAATTAATTATAATTACAGCGTTTTTGATGTTGTTGAAAGGACTATTACTGGGAATGTTGTGTCTGATATGTCTGATGTTGATTCTAGTATTTATGTTAAATCTGATTCTGGATTTGTGAATAAAACTGTTAATGTGGCTATAACTGGAAATGTTGTTTTAGATACTTCATGTGTTGTTGAACGTGTTAGATGGGATAGAAAAAACGCTGGTTTTGGAGATACTATTCGTTTGAATGTTTTTGGAAATGAAAATTGTGTAGATCATGGAGTTTATGTAAAGTTTTTTGAAGACGATGTTTTTGGAGATGATTTTATTGATAATTATCAAGGTTATTTTACTGGAGGTGTTGCTTATTTTGATTTGAAAATTGATAATCGTTATCTTAATTTATTTGATGAGGATTTTGAAGATGGGAATATTGAATTTTATGCTCGCGTTATGGCAGATTCTTGGGATTCTTCTGAAAAATTTAATTCTAAAATTCTTTCTATTTCTTCTGATGGTTTTGATGTAGATTTGGCTCCTCCTAGTGATGTTGAAGAATTTGGTGGAGAGACTGGTGGAACTGATGGTCCTTGTTCTTCAGTTACTCAATATGGAATTACTTGGACTTTTTCTGAATCTGAAACATGTGGGCAATTTGTAAATGGGGACTGGTGGGTTTTAGCGCCTGTGACTGTTGTTAGTAAGACTCCTACGCAAACAACAAGTCCTGCTAGAAATGGTGATTGGATAAATCCTAGATTTAATGTGCAAGGAGCTAATGGTGCTGCACAACCTTATGATGATCGTTTGAATGCTGGGGCTCAATTTACTTTTGGTACGTATGATTCAACTTTACGGCCAACTTATCCAATAACTTTTAATACCGCTACTTATCCAACTGGCGCTTCTTTAGTTTCTACTGAAAGTCAACCTGCAACTTCAGATTGTGCTGAAGGGTGGCTTACTTTTACAGATACTGGAACAAGTTTTAATCAAAATTGTCAAAGGAGCCCTGTTAAATCTGCAGCTGTTTTAACTATTCTTCCGCAAGTTCCTCTAGCTGATAGTTTTAGGCCGCCTTATACAGGTACTGACAAAACAGTTCGATTTATTAAGAGTCAATTAGATTATTCTGTGCTTGGAAATTTGGCGTCTACTGGTTCTATCGGAACTTATTCTATTAGTGATGTGAATAGGCATATTCAAAGGCCTAATTTACAAACCTCTTTTTGGGCAAGCGAAGCAGTACAACCGGCAGACAATGCTAATGGTTATGGTCAGTTTATGGCTGCTGACTTAAGTCTTGCTGCTCTTGTAGTTAATTTGAATTATCCTAATTCTCAAAAAGAACCTCTGGTTATTTCTTTGGTGCAAAGAGGAATTGATTTTTATGGTACTTTGATGAATAGTGGAACATGGTTTGATACTGGGTTAAATGTCAACTGGAATCAGGCAAAGTGGTCTGGTTTGGGAGGTCATGGTTCTGGGCGTATGTTTCCTATTATTTTTGCAGGTACTCTTTTACATGACTCTGCTATGCAAGATGTAGGATTCAATATAGATAATGATTATTCATTTGGTGAAATTGCTCAAACTTTTACAGTTAAAGATTATACTGGATATACTTCTTCTAATTTTCCAACAAAAGATTTGTATAATTGTGCTAATGGGGGCGTTAATTGTGGTTACGGGGGATATACTTCTGCAGATATAGGGTTGCCTGAATTTGGGTTTTCGCATTTTCATGCACCTAATGCAGATGATAAAGTTTGGTTGAGTGGAAGTACTACTTCGTCTTATCGTCGGTGCTGTACTGCAAATGCTTGGGGAGGTTATCTTTTAGCTTCTTATATTATGGGGATTGAGGACAAATGGAATTCTCCTGCATTATTTGCTTATATGGATAGATATATGGAAGCTACTGGAATAGGGGGTTTGTATTATGAGGGTTCTGCAAATGCTTGGCATCGTGGTTGGTTACCTCCATTACGTGAAATGTGGGATACTTATCGTTCGAGTTATAGAGAGAAATGGACTAATAGCGATTTGTGTATGGAAGGGGCTACTAGGGTTTGTGCTGAACAACGAGGTGTTTGTTTAAATTCTGTTGAGACTTGCACGATGAAAAACTGGTGGGGATGCGCTGCTCCAACTTATTCACCAACTAATTATACAACCCATAGCCAATATTATGAATCTACTGAAACTTCATGCGATAACAGAGACAATGATTGTGATGGTAGCGTAGATGAAGGTTGTGGGGCTACTGGACCTACAGCACCTTCTAATTTTAATGTTGCCTCTATTAATTCTACTTCTTTGAGATTAAATTGGAGTGATAGTGTTAATGAAATTAATTACACTATACAAAGAAAAATCTCTGGAAATTTTGCAACTATTGCAACTGTTAGTACTAATACTATAACTTATACAGATACATTATTATCTGCTCAAACTACTTACGATTATCAAATTAGGGCAAATAACAATGCTGGAAGTTCCTCTTGGGTTTTGGCTTCTGGAACTACAAATCAGACTTTACCTTTGCCTGCTTCGAATTTGATTGTCACTACTTTAAATTCTACTGCAGTTAGATTAAATTGGACAGATAATTCAAATAATGAAAATGGATTTGCGGTTTGGAGATGTGTGACTTTACCTACATGCAGTTTATCTTTCCTTACAAATGTTGGAATCAATGTTACTAATTATACAGATAATGGTTTGAGTGCTGGAGTAAATTACAGTTATCAAGTTGGTTCATTTAACACTGCTGGAGGCGGGGGATGGTCGAATACTGCTAGTGCAGTTACTCTCCCTAATGCTCCTAATTCTCCTACTGGATTAAGTATTAGTTCTATTAATTCCACTGCATTGAGGGCTAATTGGAATGATGTTGTCGGAGAGACAGGATATACTTTACAATATAAATTGTCTTCAAGTTCTATTTGGCAAAACGTTCCTTCTGCAGGGAATTTAGTTGCTAACACGATTACTTTCTTGCATAATGGTTTGATTAATAATACTTCATACGATTATAGAATTCTTGCTTTCAATAACGGAGGCAATTCTTCATTTTCTGCTGTGGCTAGTGGAATGACTCAACAAAATCCTGCTCATGTATTTACTTTGACTAGATTACCTGTAAGCGGATCTGTTCAACAAGGAAGTAATGCGGGTATGATAGTTACAGCAAATTATAATTCTGGAACCGGTGCTTTAGTTACATTTAATGTTTCAAACTTATCTGCCGGAGTATCTGCATTATTTAGTCTTACGAGTTGTACGCCTACACAAAGTAATCCTTGCTCTACGACTCTTACTCTTATTGCTTCTGGCTCTGCACAGATTGTTACTAATAGGCAAGTTGTGATTAGTGGAACAAGTTGGCTTTCGAATGTTAATACTACTTATAGTTTGAATGTGACTGCTCCTCCAATCTGTATTAATGGACAAAATCAATCTTGTGAATTCACTCAAGGTGTTTGTGCAGGTTCACAACAAATGTGCGTTAATAATAATTGGCCTGGATGTAGTTATAATTCTATTTCAGGATACGCGGTTATTGAAACTGGAGTTGTTATGTGCAGAGACGGTTTAGATAATGATTGTGATGGAACTAGAGATTTAGGAGGAGATTCTGGATGTCCTATTCCTTCTACTTTAGGATTTAGTCCTTCTTTGACGACGAATCTTTCTAATATTACTGATTTTACAAGAGTTGCTAATTTATCTGTAGGTGTCTCAGGATTTGGAAGAATACAATATTCAGGACAAGAAGTTTCTTTGTGGAGGAATGTTTCGGGAGTTTATAATGCGATTAATTTGAATGATGCAATGGTGTTTGCCAATAACATTATCGGAGTTAATTCTGAAAGTTATCCTGAATTAAATCAGACGGCTAATTTGACATTTTATAATTTGAGTTATTCTGAAAGACCTGCAGTAATGGTTCAGACTGCAATTGGGTTGGAAATATGCTCTTCTACTAGATGTCCTAATCAATATTATAATCGTTCTACTGGAGAGCTCATAGTTACCGTTGTAGGATTTTCAAATTATAGTACTCAAACTGCTGCATGCGGAGACTCTTATTGTAGTTTGGCTGAAACTTGTATTTCTTGTTCTAGTGATTGCGGAACGTGTCCTGGTGGTTCTTCTAGTGGTTCGTCTGGAGGTTCGTCGGGTGGGGGAGGCGGTGGTGGAGGTTCTGGTGGGAGAAAGATTGTGACTCAATGTAATGATAAGAAAGACAATGATAATGATGGATATATTGATTATCCTTATGATTCTGGATGTTTAAATAAAGAGGATAATATTGAATTGGATGCACCGCTTATAGTAAATCCTACAGGTAATGAGGATTTGAATAATTCTGCATCTGAAAGTGAGCAAATGCCTAATGAAAATTCCGTATCTGAAAAAGAAGTAAAGTCTTTTGATATAGTATTTTGGATAGTTTTGACTTTGCTTGTTAGTGGGATAGTTATTGCTGGAATAATGATTATACGTTCTATTATGAGACATAAAAAACTAAAAGAACTTATGTATGTTCCCAATTATCGAGAGATTAAACTCTAATGTCAAAGTGTGTCTGATGAACACTTTGAACATCCCAAAGTCCAAACTCAAGGACTTTGCGATTATTCTATTTGAAATCTTAATATTGCGCCGAGGCCTTTAGTCATGTTAAGGAATTGTTCTCCTTCAGGGGTTTCATCTGAAATCATTATAACTTCAGTGCCCATGTCTAAGGCCATTTTCTCAAATTCTGCTATTTTACTTTTTGGCAGTTTGCTTGAAATTAGAAGTTTGTATACTGCGCCTCGTTCTAATGCTGTTTTTGTTCTTTCTTCACCGTATGCTGTTTTTTCTGGGTACTTTCCGAGCATCATGAAGAATTCTTCGATTATCTTTTTTTCTTTTATTATTTCTTGTTCTGCTATGTCTTCTTGTGAGGATTCTACTAAAAGTTTAAGTCCGTGTTCGTCTACGTAGCCGATGTCTTTTACTGCAATTACTTTTTCTCTTAATTTTGTTACTAAAAGTCCGTCTTCTAAGAATTCATCTTTTGTAGGAATTGGTCCTCCGACTAGGATTCCTTTTAATCTTGGTAGGTCGAAGAATAGTTCTTTCATTGCTTCTGAAGTTCTACGAAAGAATTCTTTTGCCAAACCTTCTGTGACTCTGTGGAAGCGTTGAGAGGATTGACCACCTGCTCGAACTTTACTAGGAACTCCGGATGTTAAATGTCTTAGAACTTTGATTTGTTTGCCTTCTAGAAGGCCTATTGTGGCTTCTTGGCGGTCTATTACGACTAGACCAAATACTTCATCTGTCTGAAGCATGTCTTTTAAGGGTTGGGTTACAAATGTTTGGTCACAACGGTACATTCTTATTCTTAATGGTTTTGGAGGTTCTATTGCCCATAGTTTCATGTCTTGAACGCCTTCTTTTTCAGATACGTTTCCTGCGTATAATGCTAAGCCATTTGGAGGAGTTTTTTTAGTGTTTTTTAATGTGCGGACGATTAGGTCTATTGCGTCGGTGACTGCCGAGCGTGTTTGTTTTGATTTTATATTGTCTGCTGTTGAACGCTCGGCTTCTAGTTGTTTAGTCACGGAGTGAATGTTGAAGTCTACTGGAATTAGCACTGTGACTAGCTCTGTGTGTCTGCCTCTTACACTTTCTAATTCTTCAATTTGTTCTTCTAGTTGGGCTTTTTGTTTGTCGTTCATGATATTTTATGCTGGAATTGAGTTTTAAAGGTTGTGGGTTAAAGGAGAATTACTTCTTTAATGTCTTTGAAGTGAGGGTCCTTTGTTATTATTTTTGCATCAATTGATTTTGCTGCACATATAATTAAAGTGTCTGCTAAAGAGATAGTTGACTTATTTTTTCTTTTTTCTGCATGTAATATCCCTGCTTCTTTTGAAATTCTAGGAGTTATCTCAAATATTTTTGATTTTTTGATCATAGATTCATAAGCAGTTTCTATATTTTTATCTTCTCTTTTTAAAAAACTAGTAACTTCACCTATATTAATAGTTAATATAAAAATTTCATTTTCTTCATTTAACATGATTTCATTAACTTTTTCTCCAGCTAAACTCCCATTAAAATATTCTATCCATGCAGATGAGTCAATAAAATATTTCATTAAAATCTATCTTCCATCCTATCTTTTCGTGTGAAAGAACTTATTCCTTTTAGTGCTCCGAAGTAACTTTTTCTTGGTTTTTTTACTGAGATTTCTACTACTTGGTTTTCTTCTAGTTGTTCTTCTTTTACTAATTCTATTGGTATTGTTACAACTAGAGAACCGCCTATTCTTCTTGTTCTTGATAATGTTTTTAATTCTTGTTCCATGTTATACTTGTAGTATAATAATATATAACTCGATGTTATATTTAAATGTTTGGTTATACATCTAATATAGCATATATCGGATAATGATCTGAGGCTTGTTCTGTTAATTTATTTTTTATTATCCCTGCGTCTAATACTCTTATTTTTGGATGTGTGAAAATATAATCTATTCTGATTCCTGTGCTTTTGTCTTTTGATGTATAATCTGTAGGTATTGTGAAGTCAAATGCTTTGTTTTTTATTTTGAATGTATCTACTAGGCTTTTACTTTCAATATATTTAACAACTTTTCCAGTTAACATGTCTTTCATTATTTTGTTTGTTGTTTTTTTATTTACTTTATGGCTGGACATTAAAACTTTATTTTTGAAATTATATTGAAAGTTTTTTATATAGTTATCCGAGGAAGAAAGAGAGTTAAGGTCTCCTAAAATTATGCTAGGGTTATTTACTTTTTCAAACAATGCTTTAACAAATTCTAATCTTTTTTTCTCTGAAACCGATACACTTGGTCTATGGTGAATTATGTTTAGTGAAATTGTTTTATTTTTTATTTTTATTTGAGATATTAGTCCGCTTCCCCCATTTTTTTTAATTTCTTCTGAATAAATTATAGGATATTTAGATAGAAGGATATTTGAGAATCTTATGTCTATATATGGATAATTGAATAGCTTTTGATAGTCTATGTAAACTCCAGTGTAATTTTTCATTCCAAAAAGACCTTCTGTTAGACATAAAATGTCTGGATTTTCAATTTTTATTATTTTTTTAGCCAATTCAATTCTATTTTTATTTAGTATTGGTATTTCTTTCGAATAAAAGCTCCAATCGCATAGTCCTGTTAATATGTTATAGGCGATAATTTTTAGTTTCATTGTAAATTATGACAAGCTACTAAGTCACTTTCAAAGTCCTTTAATGATTCAGGTATTTTTATTTCACTAATTGGTTCTTTTAGCGAGATGCTATTGTCTCTTTTCTTTTTCCAAACTTCTCTATTGAAAGACATTATTTCTCCTATTATTTTAATCGCTTCTTTATTCTCTTTTCCTTTTGGAAATTCCGTCTTATGCAAACCGATTCCTAATTCATTTCCTATTACTGAAGTTACTTGGGGTATTATTGGGTATAGTAGAGTTATTAGTCTTTCTAACAAATGATGTAATGTGTATTTTGCTGATTCGCTTTCTTCTTTTGAGAAATTAGATTTTTCATTATAAACTCTGTTTTTTATCATTTCTACATAATGGGATGCAAATATGTCCCAAAGGAATTTCCTTAATTTTTCTGCGGGGGTGTGAAAGTTATACTTTTCATAATCTTCGCCTATAGATTCTGTTTCTGAATCTATATAATTAATAAATAAGCTGTCTGTCTTAGTTAGTTTTGTTTTTGATGGTTTTTTGAATTGTATAACAAACTTTGCTATGTTTAGTAATTTATTTATTGTTTTTGTTTCTGCGCCTATTCTATCCATTGAACATTTCAAGTCTTGTTCTGCCAGGTTTCCTTCTAAGGCTGCCCAGAATCTGAATGCTTCTGCTCCATGGCTCTTTAGTATGTCTTGAGGGTCTATTCCGTTTCCTGCAGATTTAGACATTTTTTTTCCTTGGGCATCTAGTATGTGTTGATGTATCCATACTTCTTTGAAAGGTAACTCGCTTGTTTCTAAATATCCTCTGAGAAGAGTGTAATATAACCATGTTCTAACTATCTCTTTTCCCTGAGGTCTTAATGATATTGGATAGGCTTTTTTTGCAAAATCTGAGGGGTATTGAATCATGTTCAATTCAGAAATTGAAGAATCAAACCATGTATCAAATACTTTTTCTTCGCCTAACCATGTTTTATCTTTGAAGTCTGATATTTTTCCTAATTTTTTACCATTTTGATAAACTGTTGCGTTCTTTGGTACTTGTTCATTTACTGGATTGTAATATTTTCCTTTTTCTGGTACTGCCATTAAATTTCCTGAACGCCATAGTGGAATGGGAGTAGCATAAAATCTTCTTCTAGATATGGGCCAGTCAATGGCTATTGCATCTAACCACCTTGATAGTATTTCTTTTGAATTTTCTGGGTAGAATGTTATTTTATTTAATAATTTTTTTAATTTTGGTATGAATTCTAATTGTTTTAGATAATACTCAGGCATTTGTATAAATTCAATTTCAGCTCCCGACCTTTCAGATACTGGTGTTCTATGTACTATTTTATCTTGTTTAACTATTAGATTTTCTTTTTGTAGTTTTTCTATTATTTTTTCTCTTGCTTCTTTAACTTTTAATCCTGCAAATTCTCTTGCGTGTTCATTCATTTTTCCTTCTTTTGTTATTGCTATTACTGGTTTTAGTTTCATTTCTCTAAAAAACTGAATGTCTGTGACGTCGCCAGCAGAGCACATCATCATTAATCCGGTTCCTTTGTCGATTTGTGCAGATGGATGTTCTTGTATTGTGACTGTGTGATTGAATATTGGAACTATTGCAGTTTTTCCTTTTAGATGTTTATATCTTTTGTCTTCTGGATTGTAAATAACCATTGCACATGTGCATAATAATTCAGGTCTTGTGGTTGCTATAATTATTTTTTCTTTTGTTTCTTTTACGCTCCATTGGATGTGATTGAACGTTGATGGAATTTCTTTATATTCTATTTCAGAGTCTGCTACGGTTGTTCTTAGTTTAGTATCCCAGTTGTTTATTCTTTCATCTTCGTAAACAAGGCTTTTATGAAACAAGTCTATGAATGTGTCTTGTGTTAGTTTTCTATATTCTGGAGAGTCTGTGTAGTATATATCTCCTATTTTATCTCCTTTTTTATATGATGAGTAAGAGTGTCCTAGTCTTGCAAATGAGTCTATGGATTCTTCTGATGCTTCCCGTAGGAGTTTTTTGCAATATTCGATGAATTCTTCTCTGCCCACTTTAAATGGAGAGATATTAAATTTCTTTTCTGCTGCCATTTCTATGGGTAAGCCGTTTCTGTCAAGTCCTAGAGGGAATAAAACCTCAAAATTTTTCATCCTCTTATAGCGGGCGAAGAAATCCATGTAAGTATAAGTTGTTGCGTGGCCCATGTGGATTGGAGTGTTTACATAAGGTGGCGGAGTGTCAATAGAGTATATTTTCTTTTTAGTATTTGGATTGAAGGGAAATTGGTTGTTTTCTTTCCAATATGTAGTTATTTGCTTTTCTATTTCAATTGTCCAATTTTTGATTTCTGATAGTTTTGGTTCCATGTTTAAGACAGAGTAGGAATGTATTTTAAGGTTTTTGTATCCTCTTTTAGATAGATTTATCGCTTGCTTTGAAGAGGTTTGCTTTCTGATAATTATAACCTAAATTATGGTTATAATAACCTTTATAAAGGTTATATCTCTCTATTAATATGGCCTTGCTTGAATTTTTGAAGAAGCATAAAGATGAAGCACGAAAGGTATTTGGAGAGCGGGAGCTAAAGATTATTGAAAAACAATTGCAAGGGCTGACTCTGAAACAATCTGAAAGAAATAGACTTTCGAGAGATGTAAGGAAAAAGTTATCTTTTATTTCTGCAGTTAGTTTGTATAAAGATGAGTTTGAATTAAAACATGGTGCCAAAATTAAAGAGATTATTAAAGACGTTGTTGGAGATATTAAGAAAGATATTTTATTTTATAAAGTAAAAAAAATAGTTCTTTTTGGTTCAACAGCTATTGGAAAAAGACATCTTGGTTCTGATGTAGATATTGCTGTTGAATTTGATGAAATAACTGAAAAAAATGCTTTTGATTTTAGAATGAGAATACTAAAATATTTTGATAAATTGGATGTGCAAGTTTATAATGTTCTTCCGGATAAAGTGAAGAAAGAGATAGATAAAGAGGGGAAAGTTTTGTATGAAAAAAATAAGTGATAAGATTGAAGAAATTGAGGGTTTTCTTTCTCAGCTTGAAGAAATTAAGCCATCTACTTTAGAAGAATACGAAAAAGATTTTAAGGCAAAAGCAGCATGTGAAAGATATTTTGAAAAGATTGTAGAATCTATTATTGATTTAGCATTTATTTTTATTAAAGGGAAAGAAATTGAAATGCCTGAAGATGATGAAAGTGCCTTAGATACCTTGGTTCGGAATAGTGTTATTACAGATAATCTGGCTAAAAAAGTTAAAGAAGCGAAGGGGATGAGAAATATAATTGCTCATTTATATGGAAGTGTTAATGACGAGCTAGTTTTTGAGGCTTTGGATAGTGAGATAATTTTTGATGTCAATGAATTTCTTTCTTCAATTAGAAAATGTTTGGATGTGGGTTATGGAACTTAAACGTGCTTTACGCCAGCTTGGTGAACTTAAACGGCTTGGAGGGACTATGAGGCTTGCTGCTGAGTCTTGGGGGGCAGATTGGAAGTGTTTGATTGCTACGGTAATGAGCGCTCAGTCAAGAGATGAGACAACAATTGTTATTGCTTCTGAGCTTTTTTCCAAATATAATTCTTTAGATAAACTTGCTAATGCTAACTATTCTGATGTTTTGCATGTCTTTTCTGGGTTGAATTACAATCGCACTAAGGCTAAGAATGTGATTGCTTGCGCTAAGATGCTTATTGATAGTTTTAATGGCAAGATTCCTCGAGATTTAGATAAATTGATTTTGCTTCCAGGGGTTGGACGCAAGACTGCGAATGTATTTTTATCTGAACATGGCTATCCGGCTATAGGAGTTGATACTCATCTAGCTTATATTTCACAAAAACTCAGTTGGACTAAAAATAAAGACTCTCATAAAATAGAGATGGATCTAAAGAAACTATTCGCTAAAAATGTTTGGTCTAGTGTAAACCCTACAGTGGTTAGGTTCGGTAAGAAGTATACTTCCAGGAAGAAAAAAAATATTATTTTGAAAGAAATTAATAAAATTAATTAATTACTTTGCAATTTTATAATTTCTAATAATAGATGCTTTTTCTAGTTTAATCCTCTTTTTTGGAGAAGTTAATCCTACTTTGTCTCTGAATTTAATCAAATTACTTTTTCTATGAATATCTATGTAGGACCTTTCTTTGTCTCTTTTAATGTAATGTTTTATTTTTGAAGTAGTTATTCCTATTTCTAATAAAAATTCTTTTATAGCTTCTAAAATTTCAATCTTATCTTGGAATATTCTTATGCTTCTATTATAAACTGTCCCTTCATCATCACAAAAAGCTCTTATTAGTCCGATTTTAAATTCTAGTGGTGTATTTTTTATTTTAGCGTTTATTATTTTCTCTTTTCCAATACAGAAATTACTTAAAATGCAATTTAATAATGCTCCACTAACCGATGGATAAAATAAACCACAGTTTTTACCTCCTTCTAATTCATCTATACTATTTAGTCTCTTTTCCCATCTAGTTTTCTCTTTAAATGGTATGGTTTTCTTTTGCATCCATATTCTTGGCTTGAGATTAAACACGCTATCAAAATTATCTGAAAATTCTTTTAATAACTCTTTATTTGAATTAGAGAAAAAGACTTGTTTGTATTTTGCATCTATTGACCCATCTCCTAATATATGTCCTACAATTGAACCTAGCTTTTTATCTAATTTTATTGGAAATCTTATATTCGCTATTGTGCCTCTAAATCCAGATTTTATTCCTACAAAATTTCTCTCAATTTCTTCCCACCTAATATTGGTTTTATCTCTTATTAATTCTATTTTTTTGATAGGTATTGATTTTTGATTATTTAACCAATTTCTTAGAGTTAAAGAACATTTTTCTTGTTTATTAAAACTAATATCTAAATAGTCACAAAATTTTTTATTAAAATAGGGCTTCTCTTCTTTGGAAGCTTCCGTAATCAAATCTCTTAAAAAATCTTTTTTTAAAATCACATATAGGTTCTCTTCTTTTGATAGATCCTCTAATTTTATTTCCACTTTTTCTCTCTTTTTATTAGATTATCTTGGTTATATATTTTGCTATGTCATGTTTACTATATTTCTCGTTACTTGGGCTGGCCACGTAAAAAAGAAATTCATAAGGTTGAGGCTGACTTGAAAAAATTATTTCCTTCTAAGTATTGGTCTGAAGTTAATCCTGTTCTTGTGAGGTTTGGGAAGAAGTATACTTCTCGCAAGAGAAAGAATGAGATGCTTGGGGAGATAAGAAATATTCAATAGTCTTAAAAAGAGTCTTTTTTTGTTTTTTTAATGGTTAGAAGAATATCTCCAGAAGTAGTGGAAAAAATTCATACTTTATTTAAGGATGGAAATTTGAGTCCATATGAAATAGCTCGACAAACTGGAGTTTCGTATGGTTTAGTGTATGTAGAAACCAGACTTCCAAAAAGAGTTAATCCTGATACTGGAAGGCAGTTTTCTTCTACTAGAGAGTATGGTCATTATATGGCCAGACATAGGGTTCGTCCAGGTACTAAAGATTATTTTGAATCTAGGACTGAATATGAGAATTTTAGGGCTAATCAGAGAAGTCAAAGAGAACAAAATATTGCTTTTGCTGAATTAATTAAATGTAGATTAAATAGTCTTGGAAAAACTCAAAACTGGTTAGCTGGCGAGGCAGAGACAAGTAAACAGTTAATTAGTTTATATGTTAAAGCAAAATCAATTCCTGGAAAAGAAAGATTTATAAAAATAATTTCTGCCCTTAAGGTTGAAACGTTGCCTGACTGTTTAGAAGGTTTAATTGATTAAATCATTATGAGAAGATTTTTATACTGATTTTTACTTTGTTTTATATGGCTCAAGATAACCAAGTACAAATGCCTGGTGCATTCGGTGGATTAATGCGTTATGATGCAGAATATCATAGTAAGTTTGCTATTTCTCCTAAAGCAGTTATTGTTTTTTTAGTTGCAGTAATTGCTTTTGTTGTCGTCTTGAAGGTTTTTTGGCCAATTGGTTGATTTTTTTTAAAATTTGAATAAAGTTTAAATACTAAATACATTAATTTTGTTTCTAGGTGATTTATGACAAGCGGAAGAGATTTGAGAGATCAGATGAATAGTGATGCTGTTGCAGAAGCATTCGGTTTTTTACTTTCTGGGAAGAAGGGATATAAGACAGTTATTGAAAGAAGAGTAGAGCCTTTGCGTTGTTCTTCTTGCAGTATTGTTTTACAAGATGCAGTTAAGTTTTGTCCTGAGTGCGGGACTAAGGTTGTATTGCCTGTTAAGAAATAGTAAGCTTTAAAAACTGACTTCTAATGAGTTCTTTATGAGTGAAACTAGATATGGAGTTATTTCAGATGTACATATAAACCCTGGAATTTTGCCAATGATAATTGATGCCTTAAGAAAAGAAAAGCTTGACGGATTATTTCTTAATGGAGATATAGGCGAAGATCAGAGAATGATAGCTTATACTTTACATCATGGTTTATCTTTAGGGGTTGAAACTTTTGTTCAACCCGGTAGCCATGAAACTGTGGCAGACTATATTCCAGCTTTAAATCATTTTATTGCTAAGAGCAATGGTAGATTGGTTAATTGTCTTGAAACTCCAAAGGTTGAAAGAGGCCATCATTTAGTATTTTTACCTGGATCTGATTTTAGAGCAGGCGGGGAGTTTTCTCTTGATTTACATGAACCTTCATTACAAACCGGTTTATATGAAACAAGCCAGGGTAGTAATTTATATGTTACTAATATTGCGGATTTAGATAAATTAGTTACCGATCCTGCTCGTACATTGGTTGTATGTCACGTTCCTAGAAAATTTGATAATCCTGGTACTTGCGTAGATTTTGCTTATTTTGCTGAAAAAGCAGATGGTTCTTTGATGCCTGGAACAGTTGTAGAAAACCAAATTCGTCAAGCTCTTAAGCAAAGAAGAATTGATTCTCCTTCAGTTGCAGATATAGAGGAGATAGCAAAACAGAAAGGTTTTACTTCTAAGAGAGAAAATAGAGGCAATATCGCTCTTAGAGATGCTTATCTTAGATTGGGTGTTACTAAATCAGTTACAGGGCACTTTCATGAAGCAAGTCACAAAGCTAATGATCTTGAAAGTAGGGCGGTTCCAGAAGGAGTTATGACTGACAATTTATTTTATAATTCTGGAACTGCAGATGGTGGCTTTGCAGGAGTCGTAGTTGTAGACGATATTAAAATTAGATATCATAATATTAAAGTTGTTTAAGTAATATTTTTTTATTTCTAATAAATTCTAACTTAGTTATCTTGTTGTCGTTTATTTCTAGGATTGTGTTGACGTAGGAGCCGAAGCCTGCGTTTATTATTATTGTTTTGCCTAATTTGTCTTTGCCGAAATGCTCATGCATGTGGCCTCCTATGCTGACTAAGGGTTTGTGTTTTAGTATTAATTGTCTTGCTAGATAAGAACCCATATGTTTTCCGTTTAATGGAGAAGATTTGTTTACTATTTTGTCTAGCTTCGTGTTATATGGTACATTGTGAGTTAGGAAGATTATTTTCTCACCTTTTTTGAACTTTTTATTCATTTGATTGAATAATTTTTTGTATTCTTTCTTTTCTTTAGATAATTCTTTTTTTGTATATCTTTTTATTGTTTCTTTTGTTGGATATTCTGGACTTGAGGTTATACCATGTCCTATGATTGTTAAATCTTTGAATTTTAATTTATTTTTATGGCAGTTTCTTATGTTTTTGAGGTCTTTGATTAAGTAAGATTTCCAGTAGTTTTTATTTAGGTAACTCCAGTCTGTTTCTCGTGTCCAGTCCCAATTGCCTGGGAGTGCGAAAACTGGGACATTGAAAGAATTTAGAAATTCTAAGATTTTTCTGCCGTCTTTTAATGATTTAATTACTTCTTGTTTTGCTCTTTTTTTAGACATTAGATTATACCACCAATAGTCTTGTCCTGTTTGAATTTCTTTTTTTAATGCTTCGAACATGTATTTTCTTAGATTGTCTGAACAGAAATCGCCTGGTGCTATTATTGCATCAAAGTCTTTTCTGTATATCGTTGGTTTATTTCCATGAAGGTCTCCGATTATTAGGAACTTAGTCATTTCTTTATAGGTTTAGAAAGCTATAAATAACCTATTGTTTGATTTCATTTTATGTTTGGCGGAATAGACCCTAAGAAGATGCAGCAAATGATGAAGCAGATGGGAATCAAGCAAGATGATATTGAGGCTTCACGGGTTGTTATTGAAAAGATTGATGGCTCTAAGATAGTGATTGAGAATCCTAATGTTGTTAAAATAGACATGAAAGGACAGGAGTCTTGGCAGATAACCGGAGAAGCTCATGAGGAGTCTAACGAAGAGTCTAATGAGGGATTTACTGAAGAAGATATTCGTTTAATTATGGAAAAAACAGGCAAGGATTATGATAAATGTAAAGATTCTCTTTCTAGAAATGAGGGGGATATAGCTCAATGTATATTGGAACTTTCAGATTAATTGTTACTTTTTCATAGTTCTATTGGTTTTTTATACCCTTAGAAAGGTATAAAAAGAACTTTTTGTATGTTATTGTTCCCTTGGAATGACTGCCTTATGTTAATTGATGATATTATTAAAGAGAAGATTAGTGCCGACCACTTACTTTATGTTAGTTTGAAGTATACTAAGACTTGTGATGTTATCCTTAATTTGCTTTCTCGCTGGAAGATTATGGTAGATACTTCATTTGCCTTTTTGATAGATAGGGCTGGAAAGAGCTGGAAACCTGTGCCTGACGCTCCTAGAGCCAAGGTTATTCAATTGAGGAAGCTTTATGCTAATGAACCTCTTGTTATTGAAGCTCTTGACCTTTATGAATTTTTTAGAGATTTAGAAAATTTAGATAAAGTTAGAGAGAGTGAGTTTAGAAAGGGAGTTAATTTAAGAGTTACTTATAAAAGTAAGGTTGTGAATATTAATCTTGAGCAGTTGGCTTTGTATTCGCAAATTCTAGAAAGATTTATAAGCTATCTAAAGTAATTCAGTTTGTAAAAGATATTTTACAATTTACATGGCAATAATAACAGTTACATCTGGAAAAGGTGGAGTTGGTAAAACTACTACTTCAATTAATATAGGGGCTGCTTTGAACGCTCTTAATCGAGAGGTCATAATTGTTGATGCTAATTTGACTACGCCAAATGTTGGATTGCATCTAGGGGCGCCTATTGTGCCTGTTAATTTGAATCATGTTATGCAGGGAAAGGCAAAGGTTAGTGATGCTATTTATGAACATGATTCTGGGACTAAGGTAATTCCTTCTTCTCTTTCTGTTAAGGAACTTAGAAATATTAATCATAGTAAATTAAAAGATATTGCGAGGAAACTTAAAGGAATGGCGGATTTTGTTATTTTGGATTGTGCTGCTGGGCTTGGAGATGAGGCTGTGAGCTCTATAGAGGTTGCTGATGAACTTATTATTGTGACCAATCCTGAGATTACTGCAGTTACTGATGCTTTGAAGACTGCTAAACTTGCGCAGGAACTTGGAAAGAAAGTTAGAGGTGTTATAGTTAATAGAGTTTCCGGGAATAATCATGAGATGTCTATTTTGAATATAAAAGAAATGCTTGACTTACCTATTCTAGGAGTTATTCCTGAAGATAAAAAGGTTTTGGCTTCTTTACGTCATAAGGATGCAGTGATTCATATGTATCCCTATGCTAAGTCTGCTTTGGCGTATAAGAAGATTGCCGCTAAGATTGCTGGCGTTTCGTATAAAGAACCTGGATTTTGGCAGAAGTTAATGGGTTAGAATTTATTGTTTTATCTCTGGCTTAGATTCTTCATAAGGCTTTAATCTTACTGTAGATAAGTCAAGCGCATCTATTCCTAACATTGTAAGATGTCTCCCTATTTTACCGATTGATTTGTTTAAACCTGGATTGTTTAAGGTTAGTTCTAATTTTCTAGGTGATTGAGAAATAATTCTTTTATCGTCTTTACCTTCTGTTTGCATATAGGTTTCTCTACATACTTCAATTTTTGCATAATAAAACCCTTGGAAGCGTCTTTCATCTTTACATATTTCTATACTTGTTACATATTCATGAACGTATTGTTCTGGTCTTAGAGGTCTATCATTCATTAATAATTATTAAAGAATGTAACTTATAAGGATTATTATATTGTATAGTATATTATTTTTAGATGTCTAATGGTGCTGGGGAATCTAAGTTGCGGTGGACTACTGCAAATTTAACATTTGAATCTACATTAATTCCTTTTTCTAACATTCTAATCTTTGCTTTTCTTGCTGCTTTAATGTCGCCTGGTCCGTTAAGTTCAAATTTTCCAAGACTTACAGTTGAACGATGCTCAATTGTAGGAGGTAGTCTGGGATCTTTATAAATTCTATATTCTTCTGTAACAAATTCTGCTTCTCCGAAACAATTGGTTGGACGATGATCTTTACTTTCATATAATCTAATTATAACTGTTTTGGTTGTTCCCAGTTTATAGGGTGCATGACCTAGCTGATTAATGTATGCAGGCATTATTGTTTTTAATAAATTGAGTTTATAAAGATTTATTTTTAATGTATTTTACTTCCTGGCGCTATTTGCTTTTCTGGTTTTAAAAAGAAAACGGATGTTTTTTCTTCATTGCTTGCGGCTAGAATCATTCCATTGCTTTCTATTCCTCTGAGATTAACTGGCTCTAGGTTTGCTACAAATATTGCTTGTTTTCCTTTAAGATCTTCTTGAGTGTAATGTGTTCTTAAGCCCGCTACTATTGTTCTTGGTTCTTGTTCTCCTAAGTCAACTTTTAGAACGTATAGTTTATCTGCTTTAGGATGGTTTTCTACTTCTAGGATTGTGCCGACTCTTAAATCGAGTTTTTCAAAGTCACTGAATGGGATTTTTGTCATATTAATATATTTTACAATAACTTTAAAAACTCTTCTCTTGTCAATTTACATTGTCGCATTATTTCTAGCAAAGTTCCGATATCTATTTCGCTATGCATAGGAACTACGGTTGTTATTTTAATTTCTTGGCTTTCTTTAATCATAAATACATGACTCCCTCTTTGTCTTTTTTGGATAAAGCCTGTTTTTTCTAGGGCCTTTATTACTTCTTTACCTGATAATCTGGGGAGTTTTGCCAAATCTTTTCACCTCGAAATTAACGATGATTGTATCGTTTTCTATGGCTTCTTCAGGTATGCCTTCTTCTTCTATATATAGTTCTACAGCTTCTTTGAGATTATTCAAGGCTTCTTCTATAGTATATCCTTGACTAACTACATCAATTTCTTGGCATAGAGCGACATACTGTTTTTCTCCTTTCTTTATTGTTGCTGTGAATGATTTCATGATTTATCTTGTTTTATAGAGATTATAAGTTTTTTGGTTATGCTTTTTTAGAGGCTAATTCTTTTATCATTCCTTCAAGATTTTCATCTCTATAAAAGGAATCTGAGGGTTTAATCTTTTCAGGTTCTTGACAAATATATACAGTTTTAATTTCTCTTTGTTCTTCATGAAGATATCTCTTTTTATATTCGCTAGTAATTATGTCTTTTGCAGAAAAACCCTCTTTTGCTAATTGTTCTAATATTCTTGTTAACTCATGCCCGATGTAATCATGTCTGCTTCTGAAAGAGAAGAGAGGTTTCCAACTTGTTTTTGGCTTCTCAAAAAGCTCTCCTTGTGTTCCGAGATTTCTAAAACCGGCATATTGGGTATATTCATCGTAATCATCCCCCCATATGTCTCTAACAACTCTTTTTACTATTATTCTGTATTCAGTCATTTTTAATCTCCCTCCATATCATAGTATATGGGGTATCCCTCGTTGTCGAGATCATCTTCTAAATCTTCAATTTCATAATCATATGGATTTATTTTACCTTTAGAATATCTTTTTCTTTTTCTGGGTATGCTTTCATTAAAAGGAAAGCTTCCGGCGTTCATTCTTTGTTCTAATTCGTATGGAGATAATCTCATTACCGTGCTTGTAATAATTGCTAAATATTGTCCTGGTTTTAGGTTTCTCTTTGGTTTTTCTTTATTTATTGCCATTTTTGCTCCTGGTTTGGAATGAGCATTTTTGTTGCCATCCATCTGGCTTTGTATTGTGGCCAGCTTGGGTAGAGTCTTTGTAGCTCTTGTTCCAGTTTCTTTAGTTTTTCTTTTTCTTCTTGTTCCATTAGAATTTTTTGTTAAATTTAGTATTTATATTTCTGTTGAAGATATTTCTACAACAGAAGTTTATATCATGAATTTTTTAGATGTTTTTGATGAAAAACGAAATACTCAAAGAACTGAAAGGAGGTGAGGAAAATGGAAGGACAAAATGATCTTGAAAAGAGAATTCAGGAATGGAAGGATAAGGGAAAGAAGGAAAGCGAGATAACTTATGGGATGCTTAATGAAGGATTTACAAGTCTTGGAGGAATCCCGGATGACTTTTACTCTGCAGAAGATCCAGAGGACCGGATTAGACTATGGGATGAAAGATCTAGCTATAGACAAAACCGTGGTCCAAATGGCGAATGGAGAAACCCCTGCATGAATTATAGTAGAAACTAGGACTTTGAGCACAACGTGAATCAGAACAAAGATCTCAAGATCGATGGGATTGGAGAGATGCTCAAGAGCATAGTCCTTATGAATAACAGATAAACTGAAGTAGAAAAATCTACAACAAAGCATAAGGATTAAATAGCAAGGCGCTTTGCTAAATTAGAAAATGGCGGATGTAGAAAGAACCCTTGAAAATGTTGGCTTTTCTCCTAATGAGATAAAAGTATATTTGACTTTAAATGAGAATGGCTCAACGAAGGCTGGACGAATATCTAAACTGGCTAAGATTGACCGCTCTTCTTGCTATAATGCTTTAAAACTTCTTCAGGAGAAAGGACTTGTTTCGTATGTGATGATTGGGCAGGTGAAATGGTTTCAAGTCGCTGGACCTAAAAGAATTCTTGATTATTTGAAAGAGCAGCAAAGAGATGTTGAGGAAATATTACCTGAGCTTAATGAAAAACACAAACAGAAAAAGATTGAAGGGCAGGTAAGACTTTTCAATGGGCTTAAAGGAGTCAGGACGGTATTTTTAGATATTATTAGAACAGGGAAAGATAATTATGTTTTTGGAAGCGAGGGGCAGTTTTCTGAAAGAATGCCTGAATTTGCATTGCAATTTAAGAGAATGAAAAAAGAAAATAATATGAAGACTTATATGCTATGCAGGAAGGACAGAAAGGAAATAGATGTGACTTCAGCCAATCATCGCTATATTCCTAATATTTCAGAGTCTTCAGCTGTCACAAATATCTATGGTGATAAGGTGGCTATTATAATCTGGACTGACGAACCTGAAGCTATAATTATTGAAAACCCTGCGGCTGCAAAGGCTTACAAGAGTTATTTTGACTTTATGTGGAAGCATTCTAATTCTTTTAAGTGATTTTCTTAAATAAAATTTCTGCTTTTTTAATTTTAATTTTTGTATTTAATGGTTTGTCTAAGTCTTTTAAGCTGATTTTAAAATTAAATACTTTCGATATTTTTTCTGCTGTTTGTGGCATGAATGGACTTATTAGGATTGAGATGTTTTTTATTGCTAGAACTAACTCATACAAGACTTTTCTTGAGTTCGATTCACTCTTGTTGCGAGCTTCCTCGCTTTGCTGTGGAGCTTCTCGCTGCGGTGAACTAACTTCCCAAGGCTTTTTTTCTTGGATGTATTCATTTGTTCTGTCGATGTATGTGAAAATAATCTCTAGGACTTTGTGCAATTCATAGTTTTTGAAATGGTCTTCTACTTGTTTTAATGTGTTTTCTATTGGTAGTGTGTGTTTTGTTTTTTCTAAGCCGTATTTTTCTGCTAATGTTGAGACTCGGCTTACTAAGTTTCCCAGTTTGTTTGCTAGTTCGTTGTTGTGTGCGTCTTTTAGGGCTTCTTCACTGAAATCTCCATCATGTCCAAAGCTTATCTTTCTCATTATATAATATCTTAAAGTATCGACTGAATATTTTTCTGCTATGTACTCCGGAGAGATTACATTTCCTAGAGATTTTGACATTTTATGCCCATTTACTGTGAAATAGCCGTGAACAAATAATGTTTTTGGTAATTTATAGTCTAGGGCCAAGAGTAAGGCTGGCCAAATGGTTGCGTGCACTCTCAGTATATCATTTGCCATTAATTGTGTGTTTGGTGGCCAAAATATTTTTTGATTTTCTTTCGATTTTAAGCCAGTTATATAATTCCAAAAAGCGTCAACCCATACATAGCATGTGTGTTCTTTATCGAAAGGTAATTCGATGCCCCAACTGACTTTTGATTTTAGTCTCGATATTGCTATATCTTGTAAGCCTTCTTGTATAAATGCTAGTACTTCGTTTTTTCTCTTTTCAGGTAATATTTGATAAGAATCTTTTTTTATTATTTCTATTAAATTGTCTTGGAAATTTGATAGTTTAAACATATAAGATTCTTCTTTAACTATTTGAGGTTCTGTTTTATGCAAAGGACATTTTCCTTCAATTAATTCATTTCTTGTTTTATACTGTTCGCAACCGATACAATATAAGGCTTCATAAACTCCTTTATAAATTAATTTTTTATTATACAGCTCTTGTAATATTTTCTTAACTTCTTCTTCATGTTTTTTGTCTGTTGTTCTTATGAAATCGTCATTTGAAATATTTAATAGTTTGAAAGTCTGTTTGAATTTTTCAGCTATTTCATCCACAAATTTTTTAGGATTTAACCCTGCTTTATTTGCTGTTTCTTGTATTTTCTGTCCATGTTCATCTGTGCCTGTTAGGAAGAAGACCTTCTTTCCTAGTAATCTATTCCACCTAGCAAGAATGTCTGCTGCTATTGTTGTGTATGCGGAGCCAATGTGAGGAGATGCATTTGCGTAGTATATTGGAGTAGTTATGTAAAATGTTTCTTTTACCATATTAGATTACTGATATTTGATGTTTAAAACTTTACCTAAAGCTCTTGCTTATATTTGTGCTCCAGAATGATGGAAGGGTGTTTGCTACAAAGCCTGTGAATATTTCGCTGTAGATGTAAGTTAGTCCTTTGACTTTTTCATGTTTTTTGAAATCTTTACTTGCTTCTTCGTATATTTTTTGTATCTTTTTTCTTTCAAAGTCTTCTTGTAATAGGGCTGTTGGTTTTAACAATAGGAAATCTGCCTGCCTTAAGATATTTACATCTAGGTTTGATGAGTTTTGCGATATGAAGAGGATGTTAAGATTTTTGTGTCTTGCTATTAATATTAGTTGACTTAGTAGTTTATTTGGTGTGGTCATAGAGTTTCTTGAACTAAATAGAACTCCTCCTTCGTCTATTAATATAGTCGAGTTATTTTTTATTTGGTCTGTGCTAGTTATGACTTCAATCCATGATGGCATGTCTTCGCTCTTAAAGCCGATTGCATATAGCTTTCTTTTGCTTTTTGCATATATGTTTTCTAATATTTTTATTCCAATTGCCGTTTTGCCTGTTCCTCGTGCGCCTAGAATTATTCCTATTTTACTTTTATCGCTTTGCAAATAGTTTTCAAATTCTTTGTAGTCTCCTTTATTTATTTGAATAATTTTGAGGGGTTCGTATTTTGCATCTTTTGATGTTCTTTCTTTTTCTACCTTGTTTTGAATTACTTTTTCATTTGTTTTTCTTGTTAAATATATTATTCCTTTTACAATGTAATAAGGTACCTTTATGATGTGCCAGATTAGCCACCATAATCCTTTAAAGAATTTAATCCAGTTCTTTTTTGTTCTCTTTTTCATATATCTATTTTAGAGTTATGTTTTTAAAAGACTTGTTATTGGTAAGAATAGGCGCCGGTGGTCCATCGGTTAAGATTTCGGCTTCCCAAGTCGAAGAGCCGGGTTCGATTCCCGGCCGGCGCATTTTTATAATAACCTATATACAATTAAATAAACTATTAGTCCTGCTATAAGATAAATTAATGCTGTTTTTCTCAAAGAGGATTTGCTTTTCATCATCTTTTTTGTTAAACTCATGATTTGTTGAGGAAATAGAATAATTACTAATGCTTTTATTATAATTAGTACTGAAATTGTTTTTAAGACTAATTCCCAATCCATATATTATTTATGATTTTAGAGTTTAAAAATACTTTCATAACGTTTATTAACGTTTTTTACTCTGTTTTCATGAGATGGTGAAGAAAATGGATGTTAATTCTGATAGGTTTAATGAATCTGAATATTTGAAACATTCCAAAGAACATGCTTTGAGGACGAGCATGAAAGAAGGGTGCACTCAAAGCATTGGGGTGAATATGTCTTCTGGTTTTTTGACTCCGTTGTTGTTGGCTATTGGGGGAAATAGTTTTCATGTTGGTTTATTGAATTCTTTGAATGGGTTAGCTGATCCTGCTGGAGAAATTGTTGGAAGCAAGATGATGGAGAAACATTCTCGTAAGAAGTTATGGATGTATGCAAAGGTTTGGATTGTTTTGTTGCAGTTGCCTGTTCTTGCATTGCTTTACTTTTTTTGGAAAGGAATTTTTACACCTACTTTGCCGTGGATAATGCTTGCTTTATGGGGAGTTTTAATTCCATTTATTTATGGTGCTGGATATGTTTCTTGGTTATCTTGGTTGGGTGATTTAGTTTCTGCTGAACGTAAAGGAAAATTTTTTGCTTCCAGAAATAAGATAACTGGAATTGTTGGTTTGATTACTTTTTTTGTTGCCGGATTTTTATTAGACTTGTTTAAGACTAAAGGGTATGTTTTGCTTGGCTTTGCAGTTCTTTTTGCTCTTGCAATAACTTTTAGATTAGCTTCTGCATATTATACTAATAAAATATTTAATCCTTATTTTAGAGTTAACAAGCAGTCTTATTTTTCATTTTTCTCATTTTTGAAAAGGTATGATAATTATGGGAAATTTAGCGTTTTTCAGGCTTTCTTCTTTTTTGCTATGATGTTGTCTGCGCCTTTTTTTGCTGTGCGTATGCTTGATGAATTGCAGTTTAGTTATATTATATATACAATTGTTTCTTTGAGTTCTACTATATTTTATTTATTATTTGCATCTCTTAGTGGAAAGTTCTCTGATAAATATGGAAATTTGAAATTGATTTATATTGGCTCCTTTTTATTTCCTATTATTCCTTTGTTATGGGTAGTTATTGATAGTCCTATTTTATTGATTTTGATTCCAGGACTTGTTTCTGGTCTGGCTAACGCTGCATTTGTTATAGGGAATACCAATTTTTCTTATAACTCTACTTCTCCTCAAAAAAGAGGATACTGTTTTGCTTATACTGCTTTGCTTGTAGGTATTGGAATATTAGCTGGGAGTTCTCTTGGAGGGTGGATTGTAGAGTACTCAGGTATTAAATTTATTAATCCTATGTTTTTTACATTTATACTGTCTTCTGCGTTAATGGTATTTTCTGCTCTTTACTTTTTGCCTAAGCTGCGTGAAGAAAATCCTATTCATCTTAAGGGATTGCATTTTGATGTTCATCATCCTGTTAAATCATTTAATTCTGCCGTTGTTTGGCTTAAACAGCTTTCACACTGGCAGCCTCATTTGAATAAGTTTGGGAAGAAGTAGTTTTAGTTTATATGAATCTTTAAATAGCTCTTATTTTATAAAAATAATATGGATGTAGGAGTTTATGGGGTTGGTTTTGTTGGAGGAGCCACTGCTGATGTTTTGGAAAAGGCGCATAAAGTTTATAGGTATGATGCTTTTTATAATCCTAAGAAACACAGAGAACCTTGGAATAGTTCTGGACATTTAGAAAATCTTGTCGCTAATTCGAAAGTTGTCTTCTTTTGTTTGCCTACTCCTATGCAAATAAGTGATGAAATAGATTATACTCCGATGCATAACTCTTTTGTAGATTTTACTGAGGCTTTGGAGCGTGTTGGACGGTCTAAAGATGAGGTTGTAGGAGTTATAAGGTCTACAGCTGTTTCTGGCACAACAGATTCTTTTGCTGAGAAGTATGGACTTAGATTGACTTTTAATCCAGAATTTTTACGTGAAAGAACAGCTTTAGAAGATATGAAAAATACTTCTCGTGTTGTTATAGGTTCGAGAAATCATGCTGATGGGGAAATTGTTGAACGAGTGTATAAATCAATATTTCCTTCAGCAGTTTATCATCATGTTGGCACTAGAGAAGCCGAAATGGTAAAATATATGGCTAATGGAATGCTTGCTGCACAAGTTGCTTTAGCAAATGAATTTTTTGATATTTGCAATGCTGGGGGAATAGATTATAATTTAGTTAAAGGGCTGGTTTTAGAAGATTCTCGTATTGGTCGCAATTTAGATGTTCCCGGTCCTGATGATGATAGAGGATTTGGGGGGAAATGTTTTCCAAAAGATTTGAATGCTCTTCGCGCATGGGCTCGTGAGCAGGGGTTTAACCCTTGGCTTTTAGATTCTATATGGAGAAAGAATTTAGAGGTTCGTCGGAAATATGATTGGTTAGATATTCCTGGTGCAACTTCTGGAAATACGAAATTTGATTCTTGAAAATCTAGGTGATAATTTATTCTTTCTTTTGATGCGAACATTTTAAAAGCTTCGATGTGCTTAGGATTACAATGTTTTCAAGTAAAAAGTGTCAGAGATGTGAGGGAAAGTTGAAAGAAGAATATAGCTTTTGCCCTTATTGTAAATTAGATTTGAGAAATCCTGAATCTGATATGCGTGATTTTGGGATGTTAGGAAAGAATGATTCTGTTTTGGGAGCTCCTTTGCTTGGTGGCGGTGCGGTAGATATGAATAATTCTGTTATGGGTGCTATTTTTAATAATGTGATGAAGATGATGGAAAGTCAGCTTAAGAATTTAGATGGAAATAAGATTGATTTTGGGGATTCTAAGCCAGAGATTAGCATGTTGCCTAATGGAATTCAGATTAAGATAGGACCTCATATGCATAGGCATAAGGCACCTGAAGTTAAACCTCGAATTATTAGCGAAGAACAGCGTGAGAGAATGACTAAGCTTCCTCGTGGACAGGCTAAGGCTCAAGTTCGTCGATTGAGTGATAAAGTGGTATATGAATTAGCTACTCCTGGTGTTGATAAGGTGGATGATATTTTTGTTTCTAAAGTTGAAAGTGGATATGAGGTTAAAGCTGTTGGAAATAAGAAGGTTTATTTTAATAGTTTGCAGATAAATTTACCTTTGAGGAAGTATTCTATTAAGGAAGATTGTTTGACTCTTGAGTTTGGACTTGATCATAATTAGTTTTTAGTTATTTAATAATCCAAACATTTAAAGCACATCTTTTTATTATTAAACTGCGCGGGGATGCCAGAGTGGTCAAATGGGATGCGTTTAGGCCGCATTAGCTTAGTGCTTTCCTAGGTTCGAATCCTAGTCCCCGCATAAACTTACTTAGCAGTGAGTATCCGAAGCAATATTAAGCGAGGATGGTCGAACAATAAAGTAAGTTTATTGTTTACTCCGCAGCGAGTTTCCGAGCCTGTGAGGAAGGTCGAGCAAGAGAGGAGTGAGAATGAGTTAGTTTGTGAGAATGGGTTGTTCAGCGAGTATCCGAGCCTGACTAAGTAAGAGAGGAACTAGATTACTCTTAATTATTAATCTTTGCCTTCTTTCTCTTCGTAGTTCTTTTTTGATGTGAGGATTGCTTTAATTGCTTCTTCTTTATTTTCTACCCCCATAATTTTTACTTCTTTTCCCTGAAGTTTTTTATAACTCTCAAAAAAGTGGATTGTTTCTCTTATTTTGTGCTTCGGAATATCTTCTAAATTTTGATATTCAGTAAATCTAGGGTCTGTATCATAGACTCCAATTATTTTTGAATCTGAGTCTTTTCCATCTATCATATTAATTACGGCTAATACTCTTACCTTTGCTAATGTTAGTGGATAAACTGGATGAGAAGTAAATACGAGGATGTCTAATGGATCGCCATCTTCCCAAAGTGTTTTTGGAATGTAGCCGTAGTCTCCCGGGTAATGTACTGAAGAGAATAAAGGCCTGTCTAGTTTAAGCATTCCTGTTTCTTTATCTACTTCATATTTGTTTTCAGAGCCTCGTGGAATCTCGATTATAACATGTACTTTTTCAGGGAATTCTTTTGGTTGGCGTATTTTACTCTCCATTTTTGTTTGGGTAGTTAATAGAAAAAATGCGTTTAAAAACCTGTTGTATAAAAAACTTACTTTTATAAACCACAAAAATGTTCTGTTCTTGATCGTGTAGCTCAGTCTGGTAGAGCATTGCTCTGATAAAGGCAAAATCGCAGATTTTGAATAATCTGAAATTTTTTGCATTTCAGAGCGGCAAGGGTCCCAGGTTCGAATCCTGGCACGATCATGTTGTAGTATATTGAATAAATGATTTGAATATGTTGTCTAGATTTGTTCTAGATATTTTACTATTGCTTTTGCTAATGGTTGTGTTGGCAATGTTGGCAGAGCGATTGTTTTATTGTCTTTTATTATTGTTTCTTCTTTTTCTAAAGGTATGTGGATGAATATGCTTTTGATGTTTCTGTTTTGAGATTTTATGTTGAATAAGAGTTGATAATATACTTCATTACATATGAATGTTCCTGGACTGAAGGAGTAATCTGCTAGGATGTTTTCTTTTTTTAGAAATTCTATTAGCTCTTTTGCACTTAAATTTGTTTCTTGAGCCAATGGACTGTTTTTTATTATTGGCTCGTTTTCACTTAATTTTTCATAATCTTCTGCATTCTGATTATGTATTTTATTTATAGCTATAATTTCAACACTTATTTTTGCTCTTCCTGGTGAAACACCAAAACCAATTACTATTTCTGGTTTTGTTTTGTCAATTTCTTTTTTTAAGACATCCCAAGCATTCTCATTTACTGGAAGAGTTATTGATTGAATGTTTGGATTTAGATTAGTTATCTGTTTTACTAGACTATTTGAAGGATTTTCTTTGTAACTTCCGAAAGTATCAAATCCGTAGATAAGGGTCTTTCTTAACATTTTAACTTTAAGCTGTTATCTTTTTAGTTATTGAGCCTTTAGATATTTGGTTTAGAGAGCTTCCAATTTTTCTATAAGTTATTTCAATGTCTCCTCTGAATGTGTTGCCCTCCGTTAGGCCGATGCCTGGAGAACATAAAATTTGAAATCTTGGCATACTTCCAGCGCTTATCAATTGTGGAGCTGATGAGAGGTCTAACGTGCCACAACCTGAAATGTCTATAGTATAAAGATTATAATCTTCGCCGCCATTTTTTAGTTCTAAATTGACTCCTCCGTCGGTGCCTAGGCTTGATTTTACATTCCATTCATTAATATGGAATGGCGCGTTTACTATTGCGCGACCAGTTACAGATTTATCTGAATTAAATGCTCCGAAATATGCTAATGCTCCCATAGCAACTATTGCCGCGATAATTGCCCATCCATATGTCATCAAGAACTCCATTGCCGATTGGCCTTTTTTAATCATATAACCCTCATATATATTTGATTGAGTGAGGATTAGTATATAAGGATTTTGCTGTCTTTTTATGACTCGCTTAATCTATTAATGTCTAGTATATATGGTCTTCCATATTCATTAGTTCGTCTAAATTGTCTTCTTTTAGGCCATTATGCTCTACTTCAACAGTGTAAGAAAATTGATTAGAAAGGTAATTTTCTGAACAGAAAAAATAAGGATATCTTTCTTGTAATCTCAAAACACTAGCAAAACTTCTCAGAGCTTTTTGATTTTACTACCTCGAAAATTCAGCAATAATGTCTTTGTCATTATCCATTGTTACCGAGCATATCTCTCCTTGCATTATACTACAATCTCCAGACCAGCTTATGAAATTTTCTGGAGGTTCTGCAGTTAAAATGACTGTGGTAAGTTCTGGATATTGTTCTTGACAAGAAACTCCGTTGCAAAATACCTCTCCAATTCCATTTACGGTTGTCGTTAAGTAATACATTTGGACTGGTGCGCATACGCTTGGCTGTCCATCGCAAGTATATCCACTTTCTACTTGACATCCATTACTGCAACCATCTTCATTTTCTAAATCGCCATCATCGCATTCTTCCGAGCCTTGTATTAATCCGTCTCCGCAAGTAATCCAATTACATCTACTTGGTGGTTCCCATATACACGCATATCCTTGTTCTATTTGACAGTCTTCATCGCATCCATCTTGACCGTATACATTTCCATCATCACATTGTTCATTTCCTTCTATTGCTCCGTTTCCGCATATAGCGTCTTCTTCTAGATAACATTGACTTGGTACTTCAATACATGCGTATCCAAGTTCTACTTGACAATGGGTACTGCAACCATCTCCACTTATAATGTTAGCATCGTCACATTGTTCTTGAGTGTCATCCATTGCACCATTTCCACAAGTTTGTAAACATATATCATCACAACCTTCCACAGCAGTCCTAGTATCTAATAGGCAAATATTACTACATCCATCCCCACTAATTGTGTATCCATCATCACATTGTTCTCCAGATTCGACACAGGAACCAACAACTCCATTATATAGGTTAGCTACACAAACTTCTCCTAATTCCAAGTTGCAATCTGAATTTTCAGAACACAATCCTCCATTTCCGCATACAGGTTCTCCGCCCTCAGGACTTTGAGATACGCCTCCTTCTACCAGGCATATTTTTCCTTGAGATATTTGTGCGAGGGAACTTCCTTCAATCATATAACTTATCTTTATTTGGTCTTCGTTTGAAGCTACTAAGCAAGGTATTGTTAATAGTGCCGTGTCTCCGTAGTTTATTCCTTTATTTATATCTGAAGAACATGTTCCTATTTCTGCTTTAACTATTAAGACATTTGCAGGTGCAGTGTTTACTACTTGAATTGAATATTCTATTCCATTATATGCCGAACCTGCAGATACAAATGGAGGGCTTAAAACTACATTATCACATGTTTTTTTACCTGAAAATATCCCTAAGTAGACTAATATTCCTAATATTATTATAATTATTATAATTGCCCATCCATAAGTCATTAAGAATTCTGTTGCTGCTTGGCCTTTTCTTTTATTTGCCAAGTAACTGAACCATATTGCTCCTGCGAAAAAGTATATACTAAAGATACTGCTTGAGATTGGAGATACTTTTTCAACTATTGCATGACCTGTGATTGTTGATGCAGAGTTAAAGAGAAATATAAATCCAATTGCTAAAAATATTGCTGAAAATAGGGAGTATATATTGGATTTCACAATTAATCCAATTAAGTTTATTATTTAAATTATACTTTATCTGTTTCTTTGCTCTTTCTAAAATTAAAAAAAATAAAAAAATAAAAAAATATTTATTCTATAGCTGCACGGACTGTTCCTGTTGCGGTTTGATTTAGAGAACTTCCTGATTTGAAGTAGTCTACTTTAATGTTTCCTGCAAAGTTGTTTCCTACAGTTAAAGCTCCGCTACAAGCTGATGAAATCAATTTCTGAGCTCCAGTTTCCATAACTATAAGAGGTGCTGTAGCATTCATATAACCCGCTCCGCCGCATACGATTCCGGCGCTAGATCCACTACCAGTTACAGTTACATTAAATACTTTAACAGTATCTCCGCCGTTATTTAATACTTCAAGATTGACGCTTGTAGTGTTAACTTGCCAAGATGAGGCATAGAATGGATTATTTATTATTGCATTACTTCCTGCTATTTTTCCAGGACTAAACACTCCGAAATATGCGAGGACTCCAATTGCAACTATTGCTGCAAGAATTGCCCATCCATATGTCATCAAGAACTCCATTGCTGCTTGACCTTTTTTTTGTTGCATATTTTTACCTCCTTTTATCTTTTATCGATTAAACTAATTATAGGGAGATATTGTTATTTATAAAGATTACTCTTTCGTCGTTGTTTGATTTTTATAGAGAATTTTGATAATTAAATTATCATTTGTTCAAAATTCTCTAATAGACAATTCTGAACTAACGCAATAAAATCAACAGAATTGTCTATATCAGCAGGTTGCATTGTATTGTGCTAGATTTGCGCTGTCTATATTGAACCAGCTTGGCAGTCCGCTTATATGGCAGAATGATGGATTTGACGATGAGAAATATATATGGTCTACGATTGATTTTTGTTGCGTTTCTAGACCTTTAGATTGTAAGTTTTGAATATTTACCAAGGATTCTATTCCATTAGAGCTATTAATTGTGAGATTGCCTTCTAGGCGATTTATGAAACTTGGCGCTTCTGGCGATGCTTTGTAATGCTGTTTAGTTGTGTGGTCTAATAATGCTGCGCTGTTGAATGATGAATATGTTGTTTGATTGATCTTTATGGCTATGATTCCTCGGGTGTTTAAAGTGTATACTGGGTCGTCAAAGTAACGAAGAGGAACTGTTGAAGTTACAGTTAATGGGGAATTCCATGAAGATAAATTGCTACTGTCAGTTACATAAAAATTGATACTTAGAGTTACATGTAAACTCCAAGGGTCAATCTGGTCTATGTTTAGTTTTGGGTTTGAAATGTTTACATTGATGTTAATTTTATCTCCAATTGATTGTAAATCGTTAGCTACGTCATTGAAAGTGGCTCCGACCATGATTGGCTGATTTTGCTGATTTAGTGTTCCGTTGAAAAACATTTCCTGAAAACTCGCATTGACATTTCCAATGTACGCGCCTGTTTCAATTATTTTATTTTCGAGAGTGAATATTGACCTGAACGCTGCAATAAAAATTTTTCTTTCAATGTCTTGTTGTATTGAATTGACAAAACTGTTCATTGTTTCTACTCTTTTTTGGACGACCTTTCTTTCTTGGATGCCTGTGTGCAATGTGTATGAAGTCATGAGTATAGTTATTATTATCATTGTGATTGCTAAGAAAAATACTCCTCTTCTATTTTTTAAGTTCAGCTCCATATGCGTATTTGTACCTCTGTTTGCCATGTGTATGGAATTCCATTCACTTGTGAAGTGTCTATTTGAAGAGATTGTTCCGATATTTTTGGGTCTATTCTTTGATTTCCATTAAGGTCTAATTGCCTAAGAATATTATATACTGCAACTTGGAATGCGTCGTTAGGGTCGTGTGTGAATCCGCCGTTTGGAGGAAAATAGCACTGATTTGAGCCAGAATATGTTGAAGGAATTCTTATTCCTGTAAGATTGGTATAATCTTCAAATTGAATATTCCATTGACATCCTTGCGCTACTGCCGAGATTGGTGAAAAAGATGAAAAGTTTTTTGCTAAAGTATAAATTATCTTATTTGATGCTGAACCTGCCGAAGTGTTTGTTGGGGCGATTGCTGTTGTGAGAGTTACGTCATTTTGATTAAGCACAAGACTTTTAGGAATTAGAACTGAATATGGGTCTCCCAAAGAGATGTATGAATTTCCATATATGCTTAAATTATAGACAGTATTTCCGTTTATTTTTAGTTTATCTGTCCATCTTGGTCCCGAATATGATGTAACCTGAGCATCAAGAATAGTTGAATTTAGATATATTGAGAAGTTACCATATGTTGTGTTTTCAAATTGCTTTTCAAGCGATATTATGAGTCCGAAAGGATTTTTTGGAGAGGTATAATTTAATCTTATGTATGAATCTGGGTATAGAATTCCGGTTGTGTTTCCGCTTGATGTTGCAGTTTGCTGAACGTATGATAATTGAACTATGCTCTGGCTGATGTTTTCATATATTTGTTGGAGTTGTGTTGCATTATCACTGGCATAATAGCTTCCGTTTCCACAAGCAGCTATTGAGAGAAGGGTTCTGGCAGACAATCCACATGTAGATACTGGGCCGAAGCCTATTGAATGGACTGTTGCGTTTAAGTCTTTATACACTCGGCAAGAGCTGTAATTTGCATTGAGTGTTGCAAGATTTTGCAGTAATGTACAGCCAGTTGGATCGTTACATGATATTCCATTAGTAGAATTTCCTTGGTAATAGTATCCTGGATAGGTGTTGTTCCAACTTGTTCCGTTCCATAATATTAGTCCTCCGATTGAGTTTCCAACGGCAAATCCGTAAGTGTTGTTAATTATGCGGATTGTGTTTAAATATGAATTTGTAGAAATATATGCTTCCTGAGTCCATGCATTATTTCCTATTTTTTTATAAATAAGGCCATTAGTTGTTGAAATGAATGCTAAAGTGCTGTTGTATATATCTACATCTGCAGGGGATATTCCAGTACCTAATGTTTGTTGTAAATTCCAAGAAGTGCCGTTCCAATTGAATATTTTTCTTGAATCTGATGCTATTATTCCGTAAGTTCCGTTAAACATATCTATGCTTTTCAAGTTGTCGTTACCTAGGTCTTGATATTCATACCAGTTCGTGTTAGAGCCGTTCCATCTAAATATTCTTCCGGAATTTGCTATTGCAAAACCTAATGTTGCGTTTAATAGTTTTATGTCTTTAAAATTAACTCCTCCAGATCCTGTTATTGTTTGATATTCTGTCCAAGAAGTGCCGTTCCATTTAGCTATTTTTCCATTGTCTCCTGCTGCAAAAGCTAAAGTTCTATTGAATATACTTACTCCATATAAATTATCGCCCCCTAAATCTTGTTGCCAAGACCATGATGTGCCGTTCCATCTGAATAATTGATATGAATTTCCTACGGCGAATCCATAGGTATTGTTTAATAAATCTACTCCATTGAGGTTTGATGTGCTGGCGTTTTTTACGCTTACCCATTGCGAGTTTGTATATGCTGTGATGGCTCCTGATTCTCCTATTGCAAAAGCAGTTGTTGAAGAAATATTAGTTATTGATGCGTCTTTTATATTGTAACATTGTGGAGTGCTTCTTATGTTTGCTACTCCATCAGTCATTGTAATGATATATTTTTGTCTTGTGCTATTGCTGTTTTGTTGTAGCATTAGATATGCACGATTTATTGCACAGGAAATGCAAGTCATCTGGCCTGCAGCATAATTATTTATTGTGTTGTTTAATAATGTGGCATTATTTGTTAAATTTACATATGAGTTTGAGCTACTTCCTAGAGATACTAAACCTACTCTATTATTATTGCTTTGCAAAATTGTGGATACAAATTGAAGGTCTAAGCATCTTGCTACGCTGATTCTTGAAGTAGAGGGGTCTGAAAATGTGAGTGGGTTGGTGCAGTTTCGTTCTATTCCACTTGCATCAGAGTTCATTCTCCAGTTCATGCTTCCAGACACATCTGTTATTAAAATAACATCTGCGTTTCCTCCAGTATTATTTGAGTTGAATGAAAAGTTTTGACTTCCAAATCTTATAGGTGTTGTTTTATTGCTTAATTGATTGTAGTTTAACAAAGAGGATATTTGGGCGTTTGTAATTGATGTTGTATTTTCTATGCTACTTGAGCCATTCCATATTGTGGTATTTCCTATAATTAAAAATGATTGATACGGTATTTTGTAATGTAAAAAAATATCCATAGAATTTAGTTGTCCATTTACTGAAAGTCCATCATATAGATTTACTATCCCATTTATGCCTGGGAGATATTTTTTTGTTTCCTGGCTGTTGTTTGCATTTGTTTCATATGTTATTTTAATATATCCTCCTGCAACATATAGATTAAGTCCACGTAGCTCTACAGTATTTTCTCCAGATACAAAATTGTTTTTATAATTGTTTAATGAATAGTTTGCTGGTGTGGTTTCAGATGGGGATTTTGAGTAGTTTCCAGAATTTATTCCGTTAATGTATAATGTAAAATTACTATTTATTACCAGTTCCATTTCTGCAGAGCTTATGTTGCCTGAATAGTCTATACGTTTGCTGATATTTCCTTCCCCTACATATCCTCCAAAGTATGAATATGCTGTTAAGTGGGTGTTTGATAGAAATGCTCTTGCGGAATATCCTGACGTTTCGTTGCCTAATCCTCCTAATCCACTTATTATGTGTCTTTCAGTGAGCACGTTACTGGCATTTTCGTATGCCGTTTTGTTACGGGAATATATTAATTTATTTCCATACCAAATGCCTATGTTTTCATTTGTTTCCAAGTCTTCAAGTATAATAGTGGCTATGGCTTTTGCCAGCGTCTCGTTGGTTATTGTTAGTGCGCCTATTTGTTCAAGCGCTGTTTTATTTTGGTCTAAGGTTCCTTCGATAATTAGTTGTTGAATGTAGCCGTCCGAAATTTCTCCCATTTTTAAAGAAGAAAGAGTGACTAAAATATCGCGGGCTATTGGAGCATCATACTTATTCATTTTTACTAGTGGAAAAGCTATGAGAATAATCATTAAGATAATCGTAAATGAGAGAAGAGCATCTATGCTGAAGAATATACCTCTTTTCATAGATAATTATGAAATTGTTAGTTATTAAATCATATCTTGTGGTATTTAATTGCCTTTTAATACTAGTTGAAATCTCCTATCTTTAAATTAGAGTTACGACACTGGAGATTATCAACTGTAATCACAAAACTACTAACAAAACTCATCGGAGTTTTGTGATATATCCTAAAAATAAAACTTAGAGTTTTCATTCCCAGATGTACAAATTAAGAGAAACTAATTTGTTTTGATATGTTGTGATTCGGGTTATTTTTATTAGGTTTGTTGTTTGTTCGTTTTCAAAATTTTGGCCTATTCCTCCTTCTTCAATGATTCTTTCATCTACCATTATAGGTTCAGAAAAAGTCATGAAAAAATTGTAATTTGTATTGAATAATGATTTAGATTTTTTGTAACCTTGAGGGTTTAACTCGTTATTTGCCATTTCATAAAATTCTTTTAATTTAGTATCATTTATTTTTTTGTTAGATGTTAGGCCTATTCTAACCACTGAATTTTGGTCCCAATCTGATGGAAGGCCTTCACTTAACAACATTTCAGCCATAAATTCTCCACTATTGAATAACTTGTCGAGTTTTTCATTACTTTCTTTAGGGTAGTTTATAGAGTAAACATAGAATAGCATGATTCCAGATATGAATATGATGCTTGCGATAATTAAATCAAATCCCCATGCTTGCGCTTTTTTAGAAATCATTTTCTATTAAAATTGTTTACTTTTCTTAAAGAGACAGATATTCCACTTTTTCCTATTTCAAATCTGTGGACTTGTTTTGAGTGTTTTACTCCGCGCATTTTTAATATTTCTAAGTATCTGTTTCGCTCGCCTTTTTCAGATGGGAAATATATTAAAATTATAGAGTCTGATTCAAATTCTATTGCTTTAGAAGTCAGTTCTTTTGTTTCTGTCAGGTCTTCCTCTAAAGTTAATAATGATGTGCAGTTCCATCCTCCAATCATGTTAAATAAGTTTAGGGCGGCTTCTCTTCTTTCAATTTCTTTGTCAAATAATAGGGCGAATGAAGTTATGCTGTCTATTACTACTCGAGTTATTCCTTTATGAAGTATTGCTGTTTCTATTGTGCCTCCTCCTTCATCAAGCATTGTTTTAACTTTGACTGGACTGTATTCTAAAAATGTAAATAAATCTTTTTTTTCATACTCTTCGAGATTCCATCCAAATTTTAACATGTTTTTGTAAAATTGTTCTTTTTTCTCTTCAAATGTAACATATAAGCATTTTTCTCCTTTTTTCATGCCTCCTACAAGGAATTGCGTTGCAAAGATAGTCTTCCCACTGCCTGCGCCTCCTACGATTATGTTTGCAGAGCTTTTTTCGAACCCCCCTCCTATGAGTTTGTCGAAGTTTGGAATATATGTCTGGACTTTTTTTAGAGTTGCTTTTTTGCTTTCTATTTTTACTAACTTTTTCTTATTTCTCATTCTTGTCATCTTTTTATGCGCTCTTTTTTTCATACTATGTTTATTATCTCTTAATATAAAAACCTATGTCAAACTTGATTGCTTTTATTTTATACTAAAGAAATCTCCAAAATACCCGAGCAATACATAACGTATTACAAAGAAAACTATCATACTTATAACTATTAATGGTAATATGTATTTTGCGCCTTCTCTTTCTTTTCCTTTAGTTACTAGTCCTAGGATAAATGCTCCCAGAATATCTATTGCTATTATGAATGTCATTGAAAAGTAAATGATAAATGAAACTGGCAATTCTATGCTTGACATAGTAAATGGCATGTTGGCTGAAGAAGGAGTTGCGGGTATTGTTGAAAGAATATCAGTTAGAACTTGCACTAATACTGTTGATAGTCCAAACAGTCCTGGCGCTCCTATTGTTAGTGCTGCGAATATGAAAATAACATACATCAAAACATTGGATGCTGCTCTGTTTTGTATAAAATATCTTTCTCTGGTTCTTGCTGCAGTCTCTTCTAGAAGCACCGCCATGTTTCCTCCAGATTTTAATCCTGAGATTATTAATGATATTGTTCTCTTTATTTTTTGTGAATGGGTTCTTTCTGCAAAGTCTAACATTGCTATTTCAATGCTTCTTCCAGTCATTAATTCTTTTCCAAGTTTTGCTATTTCTTTGTCTAATGGGTCGAACTCTTTGCGCGCAGACATTAGCAGTGCCTGATCTGCAGGCATTCCAGATCTAAGATTACTTCCCATGAGCTGTAAAAAATCAGGGAATGCGTTTTCCATTTTTTTTATTTTAGTGTAATAATCAAGCTTGATTTTAGTGGCGTGATATATTGAGAGTCCGGCTAGTATTCCGATGAACCAAGATATTGAAAGTGTAACGCTTCTTTTTAGTGTGCCTATTATTGCTCCTAATATTAGAGCGACTATTGCATGAGTTATGAATGTATTTCTTCTTTTTATTTTTTCTGGTTTTATGTATTTTTTCATGTGAGTAATGTTGGACGAGCGGAGCGAATTGCGCCAAGGAACATGATTTGAACGAATATTACAAACACAAATAATCCTATATATACTGCAATGGTAAGATTTTTACTTAAGCCTATCATTGAAGAAATTATTGTAAGGAATGTTACTGCAAGGGCTGGCAATATAATGGTCATCAACATGTAAAACATAACTAACGGATTAAGTTTATTTCCATAGTTTTGGATTTGAATTATTTGTTCTTCACTTAAGAGTCTTAAACTTCCTTTTATAACTTCGGAAATATCGCTTCCAGACTTCATTCCGTTGCTTATTTGCCACAATGTTCGCCTAAAATAAATAGATGAGTTCTTTTCTCCTAATTGTTCAAGCACTTCTATTTGAGGCATCCCTGCATTTATTTTTTTTACTGCTCTTTTAAATTCGTTACTTATTTCACCATAGTCTGATAATGAGATGTTTACTAAAATGTCAAATAATGGCACTCCTGAATTTAGTTGCACTAACATATCTTCTAGTGCAGGCATTAAATTCACCTCTAATTCTTTTTGTTTTCTATTAAAATACGCTCTTGGATAATTAATTTGAGCGAATGCAATAAATCCAGAGGATAGTATAACAATTATGATAGATAAAATAAAAGCTGATGGCACTTTAAATAAAATTAGAAATGTTGTTATAAGTATAAATAAGATTGTGAAATTTTTAATGAAACTATTTGTGCATATATTAAGATATTGTTCTCTGGTAACATTAATATCTGAATTTCCAAGATAGTAACTTAGTTTGGAGTCTTTTTTATGCTCTTGCAATCTTTTTAAAATTATTGGTCTTTTTTTTAATATTTCAATGTTCGCGAATGTAAAAGGTATTTGAAACTTCATTTTCCATAGTTTAACACAAAGTTTATATCATTTTTTGCCATTTTTTTTAGTAAAAGTTCTTTGTTCTGATAATATAAATTTATTGTCATGCCTAAATCGTCTAAATTTCGAACTTTGTGTTTTATTAACCATTCAATTATCTTCTTTTTAATTTGAATTTCTTTATTTATTTCATTTTCAGACATGCTTGTGTGTCTGCTGATATCTTCAAAAAATTTTGAGCTTTTGCTGTGTTTTACCAGAGTGTCTGTTTCTGCAGACCATCTGTATAGGGTGTTTGCTTTTGCATTGTCTCCTTCAACTTCAATTTCCGCAATTTGAAGAACTCTTCTTATTCCTCTTCTTCTGTCACGAAACATGACGACATTGAGATTTATTGTCCCTAATAAGTTTGGGGGAATGTCTAATGGAGGGTGCGTTAACCTTGAAATTGTTTCTGCCGCAGAATCTGCGTGAAGGGTAGCATATACTGAGTGGCCTGTGTGCATTGCCTCAAATAAAACCATTGCTTCTTCCTTTCTACGCATTTCTCCTAAAATTATTCTATCAGGGCGCATACGAAGAGAGTTAATTAGCAAATCAATCATTGTTACTGCACCCTTTCCTTCTGCGTTTGCAAGACGGGTTACTAGAGGAGTCCAATAAAGGAAATCTGGCAATATTAATTCTTTTGTGTCTTCTATAGATATTATTCTTTGATTTGGAGGTATAAATGGCATGCATGCATTGAGAAGCACAGTCTTTCCAGAAGCGGTGCCTCCTGAAATAATTATATTCATTTCATATTCTACTGCTAGCCATAATAATGCTGCTGACTCTAGGTCGCACGTTTTATTATTTATTAAGTCTATTATTGTGTACGGATCGCGCGCAAATTTTCTTATTACTATTGTGTTTCCTTTGGTGTTAATAGGATATAGAACTGCGTTGACTCTGTCTCCTGTGACTAAGTGCGCATCTAATAATGGATTTAATGTTGTTATTTGACGACCTACACGTCTTGCAATAATATTTGCATAGTTTATTGTTGTTTCTTCTTTCTCTAAAAGGATATTTGTTAAGAGCCAGCCATATTTTTTACTATAAACTCTTAACGGCTCTTTTGCAGAAACTATTACAATTTCTTCAAGATTTGGGTCATTTATGAGGTATTCTATTTTGCCTATTCCCAGCATTTCTTGCATTAATGTTCCTATTAAAAGAGAGGATGTTTCTTTTTCTATAGTAGGTATTTTTTTGGTTAAGAGTTTTATTGCCTCTTCTTTAAATTTGTTTTTTAATGAGATAAATGCTTTTGGGTCAATTAGTTCTTGCATGCTTACGGAAGTTATTGCAATTAATTCCTCTCTTAAATCGTTAAGAAGAGCATTTGTCGGAATGCTTATTTTTGGAGTTGATAATGAATATACTGTTCCAACTTCACTTTTTATTATTTTTATTTCTGCATATGCTCCATCTAGTTTTATTGAATATTCTTCCAAAACATCTCCTTTGATGTTTTTTTGATATGTTTTTATCTCAATTATAGCTTCTTTTTGCGCATCTGGCGTTTCTTCTATTTTTTTAATTTTTAATTTCTCTTTTTCTATTTCATTTGAACTGTGGTTTGCCGTTTTAAGTATATCTTCTTCTGTTTTATTTGATATAGGACTTGTGTCTGGTTTTTCATATTCTTTATTGAGATTTTGTTCTTTTTCTTCGAATTGTTCAATTTTTTTCTTTAATAGTGCGATTTCTTCACTATAACGTTCTGGAACTGGATTAATTATTTCAGAATTGTCTGTTAAATTATAGGTTTGTGATTCATACATTTTTTTATCAGATTCTTTATCTACTTGTTTTTGTTCAATTTCGTGATGGGTTATTGCGTGATGATGGATTTTATGCTCTTCATGATTTATTGGATGACTTGCTATATGGTGATGGGTTTTATGTTCTTCATGTTTTGCTGAATTACTTAATGGCTGGTTTACTGGATGATTGGCAGGATGATCTGTTTGATGATGATGCTGACTTTTTGAATGCAAATGTTTTATCTTTTCAGCTTTTTTTTGATGGTGCTCTCGCGATTTATTTTTATTTTGAATCATTAGTTGTAACCTCTTCAGTTAGTATTAGTATTGGGTGGCCGAAGTTAGGATAATGTATTGTAAGTAGATTAGCTTCTTCTAAAATTCTTGCCCATGAGATAATTGTGCTTTCTTCCACTTTGAAATATATTGCTAGTGATTTTACAGAGAGTTTCTTTCTTTCTTTAAGCAAGTTGTATAGAGTGTCTAAGTCTGTGTTTGATGCTCCTTGTCTTATTTTTTCTTTTGTTATTACTACTTCATATTCTTTTAGTTCTGCTTTGCTTTGAATTAGCAATCTTAGAAAAATCATTATGACTAAAATCCATTCTGCTCCAAGTATTATTTTTTCTTTGAAACTAATTTCTATCTTTTTTTCATTTATGTTTTCTGTTATTTTTTCAGCTATTGCTTGGCCAGATATTCCTCCGGAAAGTAATTTTAGGTCAAATGGATTGCCTAAAAAATAATATATGTGAGTAGATACAAGGATTGCTAGAGTTAAAATTATTAATATTGCTCTGCCTACGTGTTTCCTCTTTTTCTTCATAAATGCCTCTCAATATGATTGAATGGCGTCTATTTTATAAACCTTTACAGATTGATATAATTTATGATAATAAAGGGGCAAATTAGCTTAGAATATATAATAGTTGTTGGTTTTGTCACATTTGCAGTTATTGTTCTATTAGGGATATCTCTTTTTTATACCCATACAGTACAAGATAAAATTAAAGTTAATCAGCTTTCAACATTTGCAGAAAAAATTGTCAGCTCTGCCGAATCTGTGTATTATGCAGGTGAACCGTCTAAAATTACAGTTACTGCTTATTTGCCTTCAGGTGTGCAAAACTTTAATATTACTTTTAATAGTCTGAATTTTGCATTTGTTACATCAAGCGGGACTTCAACTATTGCTTTTGAGAGCAAAGTTCCGTTATTAGATTCTAATTCTCCTTTATTATCTTTAAATGAAGGCACGAGGAGATTGACTATAACTGCAGGCGAGGATAATGTAAATGTTGCAGAGGCATAGAAATCTTTCTCGGGGACAGTCAGGCATAGAACTTATTATAGTAGTTGGGTTTTTTGCATTTTCTTTTTTGATTTTTTTGTTAGTTATTCATCGAAATACTGCTGATGAGAGATTTGAGAATAGAAATATTCTTGTACAGGAAGTTGCTTTGCAAATTCAACAGGAAATTAATCTTGCAATGAATTCTGCGAATGGGTATTCAAGACAGTTTGTTTTGCCTATGACAATATCCGGAGTTTCTTATACTGTCGATATTGTTGATGGAGACACGGTATACATTAAAACAGATGATGAAAAGCATGCTCTTTCGCTTCCAACTGCAGAAGTTACGGGAGAGATTATTATTGGGGTTAATTATATTTCGAAAGTTGATGATGTTGTGAGATTGAATCCTTGATTTTTGCGGTTTAGAAAAGTATAAATACTTCAGAATTAGTGTAACTATATAATGGTTTCAAAAAATCTTGCTTTTTTGCTTGGATTGACTTTAAGCGGATGCTCTTTCGTTGATTCTAGTGAGCCTGATCCTTTAGATTATGCTCCTTCTGCGCATGCACAGATTTTTTTGCCTACTAATAATTTCGATGGAAAAAAGGTTCTTCTTACATATCAGTCTAATAATGGGCCTGGAAGTAGTTATCCTCTTAGGCCTATTGATTCTGAATTAGTTCAGGGAGTGCAAAAGGAGTTGAATGCAAGAAAGGCATATGTTCTTCCTGTAGGGAATCCTACGGGGAATTATATGGACCTTAATTCTCTATTTAATTCTGGGTTTGGAAGCGTTCCTGATTTTGCTGTAATTGCAGATAGAAATCCAAACCTCTCTGGAATTAATGAGAAATATTTAGGAAGAGTTTATACTGCCGTTCAAGATGGAAAAGGATATAAATTTGAAAAGGCAGGTAATAAGTAATATGAAGAGATTGATTTTATCTGTTTGTTTTTTTATTGCTATTTCTTTTACTATGGTTAGTGCTCAGATAGTAAGAGATGATACATTTGTTCCTGTTTCTTCTGCTTTTGTTGGATCTCATGATGCTGGGTGCGGGCTTGCATGCATGACTAGTATGATTGCTTCATTGAATGATTCTGAAATAGGGACAAATGTTTTGGAAATATACCAAGGGCTTGAAGCGGAGTTACCTCTTCATCCTCATCCGTTTACAACTTATGAATTGACTAATGCCGTTTTAAATTTTCTATTGTCTTTCATATGAATAAAAATAATTTAATTTTTCTTGCTTTTTGTCTATTTTTTGTGGCTTTGCTTTTAAGCCCTGTAAATGCGCAGAGGGCTAAGTATACAGTTCATCATATAGATCCCTGGACAAATGATAATGTTGACTCAAAACCTGGATCTGGTGTAAATATAGTAAATGAAGATAGGAACCCTACTCTTGCAGATATTATTAATGGTATGGCTGCAAGAAGAAAAATGGCTATTACATTAGCTCCTGGAAATAACTCAAGCCATTCATGGGCAGTAAGAGTTGTCGAGATAAATTTGACTTCTTATTTTACGAATGATTCTGAAAATAATTGGACTAACAATTTTGTTGTGATTTATGATCCTACTTCTCATGCTTATTATAACACTACTCTTTCAGCTATAGGGAATAGTACAAATAGTACTGCTTATGTGTTTTTGGCAGGTCAATGGATTAAAGTGATTGCAATTACAATGATTTACAAGACTCCTCCTAAACCGGGTTGGATAAATTCAGTTATTAGAGCGGATTATTTAACATTGCCTTTAGTTGAATTTAGAAAGATTTTATCATATGAGTTAATTCATAGAAGGTAAAATATTTTTTTGATAAAGTATAAATATGTAATAAATTGATTTGTTTTCATGATTCTAAGAAGTAGTGTTGCTGGGATTTTAAGTATTGCTTTAGCTGGGTGCTCTGTGAGTCGCGATCGTGAAAATGATTCTTATGGTACTTTTTATGAACCTGGGAAGGAATATTCTTTTAAAGGTCAGAAAGTGTTGATACTTTATGCTACTGATGAGAAATTGAGCAATTACTCATCTTCTAGGGATGGAGTTGTTAGATGGCCTGAATTGAAGAGTCCTAGGATGATTGAAGATATTACGAAGAAATTGCAAGAGAGTGGAGCTTATATGTCTTTTTTCCCCGTTTTTTCTGATGATTCTGATTTGAGCCTTAGAGTTTGTCAGAATGATAGAGATTGGAATGCTTTATTGATTACTTATCCAGAATTTAATGCTTCTACTATTAGAGATGAAAATTTAAGAGATGTTTATGTTCCTATGCTTCATGATAATAAGTTAGTTATTGGAAGACTTGGAACTATGGATGACGTGATTCCTTTAGGGCCTGTTACATCTTCTAAGAGTTCAAATAATAGTTTGATAAAGAGGATAAATAATAATAATGGTAAAGGGATATTTTGATTAATTAGTTCTGCGAACAGAAGGCTTTTTAAATGGTGTTTTACAAAACTATTCATGGCACAAAGTATGTATCATTATTTACGTGAGGCTTGGAAGAAGCCAGACACTGCAGTTCTTAGAGAGAGGATGATTGCTTGGAGAGCCGGAGGTGCTGTAGAAATTGTTGATAAGCCTCTTAGACTTGACAGAGCTCGTTCACTTGGATATAAGGCGAAGAAAGGATTTGTTGTTGCTCGTATTCGTGTTATGCGTGGCGGTAGAACTAGAAGACGTGTTGAAGTAAAAGGGCGTAAAACTAGAAAACAGACTAATCGCAAGACTTTGAAAATGTCTTATAGGTGGGTTGCTGAAATGAGAGCTTCTAAATATTTTAACAATTTGGAAGTTTTGAATTCTTATTGGATTGGAAAAGATGGAAAGCATTATTTCTTTGAAGTTATTTTAGTCGACCCTGAAATGCCTGAGATTAAGAATGATAAAACAATGAAATGGATTTATGAAGGACATCATTCTGGAAGAGTTGAGCGTGGATTGACTTCTGCCGGAAAACAATCTCGCGGTCTTATGACTAGACGCGGACACTCGCCAACGCTTAAGGTGCGTCCTTCTTTGAGAGCTTGGAATAGACGAGGAAAGTAAGAAAATGATTTATAGAGTAAAGCAGAATCCAAAAGATAAATTGTTTGAGTGCTTTGATGCTTCTAAAGGACATGAGATTAGAGCCGAAACTATTTCTGGTTTAATTAGTGCTATGAGGTTTTCCATGGAGATGGGTTCTTGTTTTAGTGTTGATACTGGAGTCCCAATTGAAGATGTAGAAGAAAGAAGAAAACGATATGCTTTAAGCCCTAAACATCATGCTGAGTTTTGGGCTCTTTATAACATCACATTTATTCAACCTTTTCTTCATAGTTCTAATTGGGTTTAGTATGGTAATTCTTATAAACTGACTTTTTATTGCTTGATTTATGGTAAATTTTGGAATAGATTTGGATGGAGTATGTTTTGACTGGCAGTATTTTGTTGACTGGCATAATAATGTTTATGGAACTTTATTTACTAAGAAAGATTTTATGAGTGAGGGTTTTTGCGAGAGATTTGATATTCCTTTTAGAGTTTTAGAAAGGAGAGTTCTTGGTATGTTTAAGACTGTTGGGTCTCGCAATCTTACTCCTGCTTCTGGAGCTGTTTCTTCAGTTCGAGAGTTATCAAAGATGGGTAAAACATTAGCTGTTACTGCTCGTCCATCTTGGTGTCATGAGGACACTCTTTATTGGATTAGAGCAAATTTTAATGGAGCATTTAATGGAGGAGTTCATTTTACAAGAAATCATCATTTTAATAATACTAGTCATTTACAAACAAAATTAGAAGTCTGCTTAAGAGAAGGGGTTTCTTATTTGATTGAAGATGATTTAAAATATGCCCTTCCATGTGCTGAACGAGGAATTAGAGTTATACTTTTTGATTATTATAGGGATAGATCAAAACTACCTGATAAAGTTCATCCCGTTTATTCATGGACAGAGGCTCTTGATAAGATAAAAGAACTTGAGATTAGATAATTTAGTGTCACTTTTTAATAACAAAAAGTTTAAATAGGTGGTTTTTTGGTCATTTTTAAGGAAATTAGACCATGGCAGATAAAAAACATAGAGAGAACCGCCTTCCTGTAGCGGATATTGAAATAATACGTCCTGTGTAGATGGCAGACGCACTGCAAAATCTCTTGCACAAAATATACAACAGGTTCTGTTAAGAATAGACTCTGGTCTTCGCGCTCAACCTCTTGGAGCAGAAGAAATTCATATTTATTCCGAAACTCATATTGCTTCTGATAGAGATGAAATTAACCATGCTATTCGCGCTGAATGTGATAAATATGCAGCGAGAGGCAAATATATAGGGAGTTATGGTGTTAAGTTTATAGATGTTCAACCTCAAAGGGATGCTGTTCAAATAGTTGAATTTTATAGAATTATAGAGGGTATTAAGTCGATAGAAGCAGAGACTGATAAAGCTTATATTGAAGCAGACGATAAATTAAAATTAATTAGTCAAAGAGAGGGAGAATTGGATAAGAGAGAAAAAGCACTTTCTCAAAGAGGAATTAAAGATGAGAATTATGTTGCAGTTAGTGCAGAAAATGATAGACTTAAGGAACAAGTAAGTAGATTGCAAGAGACTCATACTGACAAAGGATTAAGAAGACAATTAGAAGTTGCTCAAACAGAAGTAAGAGATATTACTCAAGAAAGAGATAAATATAAATCTCAATTGGCTGATAAAGGTAAGGCATTAGAGGATATGGCTTCTGGAGGAGTTTCTCAAGTTGAAAAGTTTAATCAGAGAAGAGTAACTCAACTTGAAAGTCTTGTTACCCGATTAAGAGAAGAAGTTGAAAGGGGTAAGAAAGGCGTTTATAAAAATAGTTACGAAGCCTGTCTCCCAATACTTGCTGATGTTTCTAAGAGAATTCCTTCTTTAATTGAATATTTACAAGAGATGGAAAGAGGCGATGAGACTGCTGAGAGATTAACTGAAAGAATTTCAGAACTTACTTTGATGAGAATATTAGAGAAAGATATTAATCCTGAAACACTTGTAGGATTAAAAGAGCAGTTTGGAGTTTCTGAAGCTGATTTGAGAATAAGATTGTTTGATTTTTATGCTCAAAGCAATCCAGATGCTAATAAAAAATATGTAGAAGCCGTTAAAGACGTTGAATCATCAAATAAGAATATTGCAGGTATAAGTGCTTTATCTATTCCTGATGATGTAAAAGATAAACTCTTAAGAGAAGTTAGGGCTCACTATGCCTCTACAGAAAAAGTAATTAGAGATTATGAATCTTTGAGAGATGTTGTTGTTAATAAAGAAACTGAAAATATTAAAGAGTGTTTTGAACTTCTTGACAATATCAGGCAAAGTGATGGTGTGAAAAACCCTGCTAAACTTGAGGAGATTCTTGGTGGAAGGGACAGTATTCCATTGCTTGTGAGGACATCAAGAGGTGAAGATGCTTATGAAATAAGACTTGTTTTGCCTATGGATGTTGTTAGTTTAGATAAATCTACTCAAGGTCCATTGGCTGAAGAAGATTCTGTATCTACATCAATAAGAGAATTACATAATAGGGTTGCTTCTGCAGCATTATTTAATAAACCTGAAGAGATATTTGACCCAGCAGATACTTTCACTTCTGATGATATTGAAGTATCTGGTTTAAAGTTGGTTTCTTACAAACTTTCAATTCCTTTGACAGAAGATCCTCAGAAAGTTACTCAAAAATCAAGAAATATAGCTGATTCAGTCATTGCAAGAACCGCAGAGTTGAAACTTAGAGATTATGGTGTAAGTATTGAGGTAACTCCAATATATCAGCATTTTCCTATTAATGGAGGAGATAAAGTTGAGGTTGTTGCTATAAATGGAGATGTTGAATTAATAGAAAGGCAAGTTAAAGATTTATTCCACTCTAGAATGCTTCATGCAGTTGATACTCAAGGAAGAATAACAGCTCATGAGTCTAGCAAGATATTTAGAGAAATTTGTACGGATGATATTATGGAAAGACTTGATAGAACAGATATTAGGGGTTTTCAAAGAAAATTAAGGGAATCGCTTGAGGAAGATGGCAAGATGAGAGCAGTGTCTGGAGAAAAAGGTGGAACCATATATACTATAGGAAAATGATTTCAAAATTAACTTTAGAAGATGTTGCAAATGATTCTGGAATGAATCTTTTTGAGCTTGTTAGGACAATGGTTGCTAAGAAAATAAGTCCTTCAGCGGTTTTAGACGCCGAACAGGAAAGAGAAATTCATCAATTGGTTTCTGAAAATTATGGACTTGGACCTAATGAAAAAGCAAAGCTTTTGGAATTAATGAATTCGGATAGGGGTAAGCAAATGCTTTCTAGAATGGCTCCTTATTTTGGAGCGATTGATCAAAGAAAGTTTGTGCGTGCTCTTGCTGAAGCTATTTTAAATAATTTTGGAAATGAGATAGAAGGAATAGGTAATGATGTTGATCAGATTGCTATTGAGAGAACAATATTTAATCTTGGACCAAGGAGATTTATGTCAATTATTTCAGGACATGAAAGAGATGACTCTCCTCCAAGTCCGGAACTTTTGAGAGCTGATCCAAATCTTTTTTATGGAATTGCGCAGAAAGAATTAAGGCACGTTATTGAAAATTCAACTTCTAAAGATTATGACTCTTTACTTTCAGAGCTTATGCAACATTCTCAAGAGATTAGAGATTCTTTGAGAGGAAGACTTAACGGTCAGAGTAAAAAGGAAAGAGAAGGACTTGAAACGATTCTTAGGTCGACTTTTGAATCTTTAGATGGAGAGTCTGAAGCTATTGTAAGATTTAAGGAAGAAATTGATAAGCGTTCAGCAGATGGATTTCAGTCAAAGTGGCATCAGGCATTAAGAATGTATCATTTGACAAGAAAAGATGATGAAGATTATTCAATGAAGAGAGCTATTATTGCTGATTGCACTGCCGCAGGAAAGACATTTAGTATGATTGGGGCATATGGGTTGTTAAGAGAAGATTATAAAAGATCTGGAAAGAAAAAGGGAATAAAAGGATTAATAATTTCTCCAAAGCAGGCAATACATTCTGTTTGGGGTAAAATTACAGATAAGCCAGATGGGACAAGAGAATGGGATATAAATAAATATATGAAAGCTTTAGGGCTTCCTAACTTGAATTTGCTTAGAATTGATTCTTTAGATGACTTGGACAAGATTGATGATAATGTTGATTTGGTTATGATTAATTATGAGAAACTTGCTCTATCTCGTTCTGATCAAGATGGTTCTGGTGAGGGTGCTTTAGATGATGGAACAAGAACTGATTTTGAACAGTCTGGTAAATATTTGGAAGGTTTAATCAGTAGGATTGATGAATTTTCAACTGTTGTTGTTGATGAAGGTCATAATCTTAAGAATACAAGATCTAAAAGAAGCGGGTCAATGATTGAACTTGTTGAGAGGACAAAAGATAAGCATTTTTGGGTTGCGACGGCCACAACAATACCTAATAGAACCAAAGATGCAGGATTTATTCTTTATATGCTCGATCCAAAGAAATTTTCAGAATATAAAGATAAAGTGTTTGATATAAGAGAGGATAGATTTAGCATACCAAATATGGTTAATTCTGCTAATTGGTTTAGACTTAATTTGCCGGATTTGCAGAAAGTATTTGAGCTTGGACCATTACCACATTCAATCCCTGAGAAAAACGGTAGGTGTCTTGAGTCGCGCCTTTATACATCTCTTGTAAAAAGAGGCATAAATGTTCCTGAAGATCAACTTCCGACTATTTATGATATGCCTCAAGATGTTGCTGAAGCTTATTACAAAGAGTGGGAAAATATGGATACTAAGGATGTAAGTAAGTTGCCTCAAATATTACTTAGAGGTTCTATTCCTCATTTGACGGGTCTTACTAAGAAAATATTTGAAGACGACTCTAAATCAAGAGTTACTTTGTTTGCAAGGCATAAGGAGTGTTTTGTTGATGATATGATTGAATCTTTAGTTGCTTCTGGAATTGACAAGGCGCAGATAGGTGTGATAAATGGCGACGAATCTGCTGAAGCTAGAGAGAAAACTGCAGAGGCATACAAGAAAGGAGACATAAAAGTAGTATTATGCTCTAGCCAGGTAAGTGAATCATTTTCTCTGACTTCAGGTGTTGATAAGAACTATTTTATTTTTGCTGAGCCACCATTTGTTCCTGGAGTTTATGAGCAGGCAGTTGGAAGAGGTTATAGGGCAGGACAAAAAGGAGAGGTTATAACTGTTCATCCAATACCTGAAAGCAAATGGCTTGAGAAAAGAATGCTTTTGTATAAAGAGGGGCAGGAGAAGCATAATCCTGAAATGAAAGTTAGAAGGAACTTCACTCCTACAAATTTCTTTGAAGATGCATTTACGTCAAGACTTGAGAAGAGACAGAGAAATGAGATGGCAATGAAACTCACAGGAGATTTGAGTCTTCTTGATTCTGCAGATACTGAAGATGAAGATGAATTATATATTTTCCCTGGGTTGGGAATTCATAAAGTCAAGGTAGAAGAATCTCCTGAAAATCAGATGAAGGTATTTACTAAAGGATTCCAAAGTGCAAGAGCTTATCAGGGAAGACCAGTAGAAGAACTTAATGCAGAAAATAGGGATTTGCCTCAAGCTTATCACGTAAGGGATCTTATGAATTCTGAGGAGGGAAATTATGCATTTCCTCCAAAAAGGACCGCGGGTGCTATTGAAAAAGTAATTCTTGCTGTTGAGGAAGCGCTGAAACAGAAAAAAGATGATAAAGGCATTAGAAGAATTCTTGATGTTGGAAGTGGAACTGCTGTTCTCGCAAGACAGCTTGACAGACCCATTGTATCATTGGATTCATGGGATGAAATGATTGAAGGTGGGGAGAAGTTTCTTCATAAGGAAAGAGGAAAATTTGGAGTTAAATTATATGAACCCAAACAAAATATAGAAGAGTCAAGAAGAGAAGTATCTGGATTGTTAGATAAGCTTGACAGAGATAACTTGCTCGTTAAGTCTAATGCTAGAAATATGCCATTTGAGGACGGCTCTATAGATTTTCTATCTTGCTCTTATGCTATTATGTACAACCAACAGGATTTCGAAAGGAGAGATATAGAAGAAATATTCCTTGAGTTTAATAGGATTTTGAGAGATGGTGGATATGGACTTCTTACTTTACCTGGAGAAACAACACGTGAGGCACATAAAGAAATTTATGAATCTATTCTTAAAAATTATGGGTTTAAGATTGTATTTTCTAATTATATTACTGACAGTGTTCTTGCAAAAAAAGGAAGGGGGGCATATAGCATACTCTTTGAAAAGGAAGAGCATAAATTGGATCTTCATAAATGGGAAGATGAACCTGAAATTATGTATTTCAGAGAACATCTTATTGGTGGAAGAGCTACAGATAAGAGGCGAAATACATGCTTTAATAGAAATCCTAGTGTTGTTGCCGGCTCTGAAGAATTTGTAGCATGCAAGAGGACTTCACAGCGCGGAGGAAAAAAGGCTCTTGAAGTACTTGGTTCTTTGCAAGATTACATCTATCAGAGTGTTGTTTCTAAATAAAGTATTAATTTTATAATAGTAACATTTATAAATAGAAGTTATTTTTGTTTTTTATGGATAATGAAGAAAGAACAGATTTGCCTGGGATTATAAGAGAAATACTTGGAATAAGAGTGGGCTCTGGTAAAATTATGAGCATTAGAAAAGAAGGTAGAGATGTATATTTATTACAGCGTTTAGGTTTATTGGGAGAAACTCTCGGGGATAATTTAGAATCTTATACTCATTTAGTTTTACCAAGTGATATTGATTATGGTAAAATAGTTCTTGATGCTGAAGCGAGAGAATTCTTTCCTGGTGTAAGAAAACAATTTATTCTTGAAACAAATAAAGGACCATTTTTAATGCACCGGCAACATGATTCTTATTTAAATGCTCCGAGAAGAGGGGAAGCTGATAGATCTATGTTGAGTCAGTTAGGCAGACATGGCGTTAGACCATTTATTACATGGTATCAGAAAAATCCTGATGTTGAAGTTGGAAGTAAGATTAAAATATACAAAGCAGGATCAGAAAGATTTATTTTAGAGAAGTAACTTTTTAACTGACTTTAATACTAGTTGAAATCTCCAATCTTAGAGAATTGATATTCTCTAATACATTCAATTCTCACTAAACGAATTGAAGTATTTATATTGGAGTTAGGATTCTTGGAGATTGTCAACTGTAATCACAAAACTACTAACAAAACTCTTCAGAGTTTTGTGATTTGTGATGGATTTAAATAGGCAGATTTTTCTTATTTTTGATGATTGAAATTGAAGAACTACGAACTGACTATTGGAGTCCTGAAAGAAGAGGACAAGTAGCTTTGCGTATTGATAAGGACATATCTGACTTACAGAAAAAGTCCAGATATTTTCAAATAATGGGGCTTTTGGATTTGAAAGTTCTTAAAGAAATTGATATGGATGTAGGTAGATTGTGTCAGATTAAAGAGATTATTTTGTCTGCAGATTCTAATACTTTAGAGGAGAATAGAGAGAGATATAAGATTTATTTAAGAGATTATGCGGTTGGTTAAATTTTAATTCTTTTTAGTTCTGTGATTTTGTCAAAGTCTGGATCATCAGAGATTATTTCTTTTATTCCATTTATTATAGCTGTTGCCGCGTGAATTGCATCTCTTGGAGCTATATTATACTTTTCAGTTATTTTTTGGGCACTTTCAATTATCTCTTTATTTGCCTCAAGAAAAATTATATTTGGCATAGCAAGAAAGTCTTTACTCAATTCAACTGCTTTTTCCCTATCATGAAATTTCTTTTTTAATGCGTATTGAAATTCATCCCATGTGATAATAGAAGTACATGCTTTTATTTCTTCAGACATTGCTTTTTCTAATAATTTTATACATGCTCCAGATACAGCATCGTTTCCAGTATGAGGATAAACAAATATATTTGTATCAAAGTATATCATAACTTTCTTCCTCTATTTTTTTTAACTCTGCTAATGTCATAGTTTTTCCATTTTTTTGGTATCGTAGAAAATGTTTGAGAAATGCTTTAACATCGCTTTTCTTTTTTTCGATTATTATTTTTTCTCCTTCCGTTTTAAAACTAATAAAGTCTCCTTCTTCTAAATATATTTGTCTCCTTATATCTCGCGGAATTACTACAATTCCTTTTGGTTTAAGTTGTCTTACTATTTCCATTATTTTTAAAGTAGGAATGACTATTTAAACTTTTTCCTACCTGCTGGTAGGAATTTATTCCCCAAGATATCCGCCTTTTTGTAAACCCCAGAGTTCTCGGTATATTCCTGGTTTGCTTATTAGCTGATTGTGAGTTCCTTGTTGTGCTATTTTTCCTTTGTCTAATACGATGATTAAATCGGCAGACATAATTGTCGACAGTCTGTGCGCTATTATGACTGAAGTTCGACCTTGCATCAACTTTTGCAGGTCTTTTTGTATTTCACTTTCTGTCTTTGAGTCTAACGAGGATGTTGCTTCGTCTAATAATAGTATTTTTTTGTTCGCTAAAATTGCTCTTGCTATTGAAACTCTTTGTTTTTCTCCCCCTGATAATTTTACTCCTCTTTCTCCGACAATTGTATCTTCTTTGTATGGAAATTTTGAAATTGTTTTATCTAATTGAGCGAATTTAATTGCTTGCAAGACTTCTCTTCTTGTTGCTTTAGGATTTGAAAATGATATATTCTTGTAAATGGTGTCATCGAAAAGAACGCATTCTTGAGGAACTATGCTTAGCTCCGATCTTAAAGATTTTTGTTTTATATCTTTTATGTTTTTACCATCAATTATTATTTCTCCTTTATCTAAGTCATATAATCGGTAAATGAGTTTTACTAGAGTTGACTTGCCAGAACCTGAATGTCCTACTAAGGCTACTTTTTGATTTTGATCTACTTTAAGATTGAAGTTCTTGAATAGTTCGTTCTGGTTATATTTGAAGGAGACGTTATTGAATTCTATTACTCCGTGTTTTATTTGTATATTTTGAGCATTTGGAATGTCTTTGACTTCATTTTCTATTTTTCCGTATTGAAACAAGTCATGGAAGTCTGCAATTGAACGATGATAACCTCTTAGGCCTTGCATGAAGTTTCTTACGGATTCCATGAGTCCCCAATAAGTTCCCCATGCAAAAACTAATGCTCCTAAAGTAATATTTCCGTTTATGAATGATTTTATTGCAATGAATAATATTAATAGGCTTCCAAAATTCATTATTAGTCTTCCCAAGTTCATTGGCCTTTCTATTTGCCATTGATTTAATTGAGCATTTTTTGTTTTACTAGATAAAAATGAATATTTATTTTGAATTATACTTTCTTTACCATAATGTTTTATTGAGTCTATATTTGTAAAAGTGTCTCCAATCATTGCTTTTTCTATATCTTCTGCAGAATTTGTTACTAATGTTCTTTTTCTTTGTATTTTCTGCAGAGTGTTATGGTAAAATATGAACATGATTCCAGATATTAACGCTACTAGCCCAATGGTTTTGTCAATATAAACAAGGGCAATTCCGGAGATAATTAATTCAAATATTAATGTTAAAATTTGGAATGCCATAAAGTCCGTCATTCTTTCCATTGCGCTTGAACCTCTGCCTATTCTTGCTATCATTGAGCCTGTTTTGTGAGTTGTATGAAATTTGTGGGAAAGATTAAGGATGTGGTTGTAAAAATATGTTTTTAAATCATACATCATATTAGTTTCTAGTTTGTTAAGTATGTGGATTTTAATCCAGTCAGTTATTGCAACTAAAATCAGAGCTATTATCCATATGATTGCTATTATTATGAATGATTCTACAAATGTTGATGCACTCATTTCGCCTCTGGCAAAAATCTCTCCTTTTTCAATTACTGTTTTATATAGAATTCGTGTGTATAATCCTATGAGCGTAATGAACAATGCAGATATGATTAAACCTGTTAGTAATGGCTTTTCTTTTCTCAAAAAAGACCAATAAGTTTTCAGAATGTACTTAACATCGAGGTCTGCCCGCTTCTGCCTCTTTTGTTTCATTATTGTATGACGGAATGGTGGATTTTAAAGTTTGCTATGCAAACTTTAAACTCTTCAACTCTGATGAGATTAAAGATTTTAAGGTTCGTTATCGTAAACTTTAGTACTCTTCGACTTTGATGAGATTAAAGATTTTAGAGTTTACTATCTTTGGTTTTATTGAATGAGCAATACTTATTAACTGTTTTTCATAGTCTAGTTTATGAATTGGTCTTTGTTCTTTGCAGTTGCTTCTCCAGCCATATTTGCCTTCATGAATGTTTTTGATACGTTTATTATTAAGAAGAAAGTTAAGCATGTATTGGGTTTTGTAGTTGTTAGCGCTGTGACTAATGTTTTGTTAGGTGTTGTTTTAGCTCTTTTTTTAGATTGGAGACAATATGCTATTTCAGATTATTTATTTCCGATTTTAGCAGGAGCAGTTATTGGAATTCAACTTTGTTTTTATTATGTTATTTTGCATAAACATGATTCTTCTCATGCAATTGGATTGATTTATTGTTATCCAATTATTGTTGCACTACTCTCTTTTCTTTTTATTGGAGAAAAACTGTCTTTACTAGGGTATATTGGGATGGTTATTACTCTTATTGGCGTTCTGTTGTTGAGTGTGCGAATAAAGAAATTGAAAATTACTCTTGCTATTTGGTCTTTAGGAATTGTTATTATAGCTACTGCTTTGAATGAATTTTTTATTAAAATTGCAATCTCTAATATAAACGGATGGAATGGAACTGCAATAGGTAGCATCGTTATGGGTTTATTTGTTATACCTTTGTTATTAAAAAAAGATATTAGAAAAGGTTTTTATTCTGAGTTTAAAAATGTAAAATTAACTTTTGTGAGTGAAATGCTTACTCTTGCAGGAATTCTTACTCTTTATTTGGCAGTTATTGACTTGCCTGTAACTATTGTTTCAGTTATTAGCTCAGTTCAGCCATTGTTTGTTTTGTTTTTTGAATGGATGGCTTTTTCTTTTGGAATTAAGATTGTTAAAGATGTTCGATGGAGGCATAAGCTTTTTGCTATTGTTTTAATTATTCTGGGAATAATGCTATTGTACTTTAGCGATATTGTTTAATCTTACTATTTTAGATTATCTTTGCTTTGCTCTTGGCTTTCTTCTTTATCTTTCTTGTAATTAGGGTCTGGTTTCCAATTAGGGTCGAATTCAAATTCCCATGGGCGTTTGCCTTTTCTTAGGGCTATCAAGATCGGGAGGTTTCTTTCTGATTTTTTGTCCGTTTTCTTTATCATTGCATTTGGCGGTAAGGAATAAACGGCAGTGCATTGTGGATAATTACTACAGCCGACGAAACTGCGTCTGCTTTTTTTTGAAAATCTGATTTGTAAATTGCCTACGTTACATTTAGTGCAAGGCATTAGAGTGTTTTGCTCTTTTTGTTGTTCTCTGCCGTCTTGTATTCCTGCTAGAATTTGAATCCCTATTAATTTTTCATTTACTTTAAATTCTTTGGATATGTCAATTATTAGTCTTTTTACTTGAGAGACTGTTTCTTCTTCTTTTGCACTCCAGCCAGACTTCATGTTTAGAAGTTCTTCGGTTTTTTCTTCTACATCTCTTGTTAGATTCTCGTCAATTATTATTGGAGAATATTTTTCCAACGCTTCGATTAATTTTACTCCTAAAGATGTTGCCTGAATGCTTTTGCCATCAAGATAACCGCGGTCGAATAAAGTGTCTACAATAGCCGAGCGTGTTGCTTTTGTGCCTAAATTCTTTTTTTCTAATAGTGTGATTAGTGATGCTGGAGTGTATCTTTTTGGAGGTTGGGTTTCTTTTTCTTCGAATCTTATTCTATCTACATTTACTGGGCCGTTTATTGTTGGAATTTGTTTCTCTTCGAATGTTGTTGGATATACTTGAGTCCAGCCCATTTTTGTTATTGTTAAGCCGTTTGCTGTGAATTTTTTCCCGTTTTCGGAGATTAATTGAATTCTTTTTGCTATTCCTTCTGCGTTTGGAGAAAAACAAGCTAGGAATCTTTTTACAATTAGATTGTATAGTTTTTCTTCGTCATCTTGAAGATTCTTGAATTCTCCAGTTGGATATATGGATGGGTGTGCAGGGTCAGATTTTTCACCTTCTACTGGATTGACTCGAGTTGCTATTTTAGTTTCCTTGAATTGTTTTGATAGTTTTTCTATTATTTTCTTAGGTTCTATTTCTTTAGGTATTTTTTGAGATGAAGTTCTTGGATATGAAATTATTCCGTCTAAGTATAGAGATTGAGCTACTTGTAATGTTCTGGATGGGCTTAGTTTTAGATGTGCGTATGATTCTCTTTGCAAAGTTGTTAGGTCAAAGGGATGTGGCGGCTCGTAATGTTCTTCTTTTTCTGTTGTTTCTGCTACTCCTTTTTTTATGTTTTCAAAATCTTTTAATTCTTTTTTGTCAAATATGTCTTTTACGTGCTTGAGCTCTGTTTCTTTTACTAAGGCGAATATTTGCCAGTAAGGTTGTGATTTGAAGTTTTCTATTTCTTTGTCTCTGTCAACTATTATTTTTAATGCAGGGCCTTGGACTCGACCTATTGATAAAATTTTAAAAGAGCCGGCTAATTTTATTGCAGACATTAGGGCTCTTGAAAGGTTTATTCCATATAACCAGTCTATTTTATGTCTTGTTTCGCCGGCATAAGCCTGTCCCCAGTCTAAAGTTTTCATTGGATTTTCGTATGATTTTTCTAGTTCTGGTTTTGTTAAAGTCGAATATTTCATTCTTTTTGCGTCTTTTTGTCCAGTTATGAAACGCAAGACATTCCAGCCTATTAACTCTCCTTCATTATCATAGTCTGTTGCTATAATTACTTCACTAGCTCTTTTGCTTAATTTTTTTAGAAGCATGTAATAATTTTTAGTAAAATGTGCGGTTTTGCTTTCATAAGATGGAATCCACTCTAAGTTAAATATTGGCCATCCCGTTTGGCCTTTAACGTAAGTTAAATTGAATAGATGCCCTACTGCTGAGGCGACTACTATTCTTTTCCCGTTTCTTTCTAACTCGTAAAAAGGAACGTTATTTTCGCTATATTTTCTTGCCGTGCTTGATAATGCGGATGCTATTTTTAATGCTGCTTGAGGTTTTTCTGTGACTATTAGAATTATGTCTTTATTAGGAGATTCTAGTTTCGGAGGTGCTTTTGCCCTAGTTACTTTTGGCTTCTTGACTTTTTGGACTATTTCTTCTTGTTCTTGGATGTTTCCTGGTTTTTCTATTGTTGTTAGTTCTTCTATCTTAGGTTTTGCTTTTACTGCTTTCTCTATAGTTATTTTTGATTCTGAAGGTGTGAGGAATGCTTCAACTGCCATATAATTGCTTAGGATAAGGGTATATAATTATTTGTTGGTTGGAGGGTATTTGGTAATTAATGATAATTTTAGATTATATTTGATTGATTTCTAGTGTCTAATAGTACACTCTTACCGGAAATAAGTAAGCTAATAAAAAGAAAAGTAAAATAGTTACAATTATTGGAATAATAATTAATAAGTAAAGAGGAAGTTTTATCTTTTCTTTTTTCTTCAAAAGGAATAATGTTCCGAATAAAGCTAATCCTACAATGATTGAAATAATAATGTGTCCTATTAAGAATCCTAATTCGCTTCCAAATACCGTATAATATTTTCCAATTGGTCCCCAACATCCTGCTTTTCCCGGACCAGGACAACCCTGATGTTTTTCAATAATGCTCATGTGAATGTAATTGATTAATTCTATATAAGTATTGTGTTGGTTTCAATAAGCTGGCTGGCTAAAAAATAGTATTTTTCTACGAAAAATAAAAATTAATAAAATATGGCAGGTGTCTTACCTTCTTCCTACAATTCTTTGAAAGAATCCTGGTTGATACCTTTTCAGCTCTTCTGGTCGAATACGATATTCTGAACTTAATTTTCCTTCTAAAAGATCTCTCACAAGAGATTCACTTGGAAATGGTCTTACCCATGTTCTTCTTTGATAAGCTCTTGATTCTTCAATAGTTCTTTGTCCATTAATAAATTTAGAAACATTAAATAATTGTTCATCAGTTAATGTGCAAATTCTTGTTACTTTTTCTTGACCAATATCTTCGTCAAAATATAATTTACCTAAACTTAAATCACTATTTTGGTCATATTGACTAAAATCATCTTTGCATGTTGGTTGCAATCCTTCAGGAACTAATCCCATCATAAATTTTTGCAATTCTTCTGCTGTATATAATCCATTTTTTGGTGCAACAAAAAAATCCATGGTATGACTCCAAAAACCATCTCGTCCAGGTAAATAGCTTTTTTCAAATACTTTTGTTATAACTACTTCTGGATTTGTTTCTAATGATTGCCTGACAATTGTTAATTTGCTCATTTTGATTACCTTAACAATAGAATAAACCTTGGCTTTATAAATCTTTTCATTCTTTACCACTATAAAGTTACTATCAATAAACAACGCCTGCCTTAAAATACACCCGCTTGCTTATTCGAGATTTTTCCCTTCGAGAACGTTGCACTAAAAATCAATCTACTTAAATATTTGCGGGTATTTGGTAATTAGTGGTGACTTTATGTTGGTTTCGATTATTTTTAAGTACGATGCACTAAATCGATTCTAAAATTTGTTAACTCTTAAAACGCCTTCACAGAAAGGTTTATAAAATCTATATCTGTATACAATTGTATATGGAAACCACAATAAGACTTAATCAAGCAACAAAAGTAGAATTAGATGCTTTCAAGCAATATAAAAGCGAGAGCTATGATGAACTTTTAAGAAAACTTATTTATCTTGTAAAAATGTGCGAGAAAGAACCAAAACTCAGCCAAAAAACTATTCTTGAGATAAAAGAAGCAAGAGAAAGAATTAAGAAATGCGAATTCTATACAGAAGATGAAGCTAAGAAGATTCTTGGCTTATAAAAGGTGTACGAACTTAAATTTGATAATAAGGCTATTGATTTTCTGAATAAATTGGAAAAAGATACAAAAGAAAGAATTTGGAATAAACTTCAGCAATGTAAATTAAATCCTTTTCACTATCTTGAGCATCTTGAAGAGATAGATGGTTTTAAGTTGAGGATTGGAGATTATCGAGTTATAGTTGATGTTGATAGGATTAATCAAATTTTATATATTCTCAACGTTGGACATAGAAAGAATATTTATGAAAATTGATAAAAAGTATAGAGTTTACGATAGATAATTTGTTGGTTGCGGTCTATTCGAGCTTTTATAGATAATTGCAATAATTAGAATATGCTTCTGCAATTATCTATCTCTACAATTGCACTATTTATTTATACTAATCAATGCAATTATAGATAGAAATGTTTATTAATAAATCGCTCCTTTTAACTGTATGAAATGGGTGGTGCATTGGATTGTTTTTATTTTTGTTTTATTAGTGTTTTTAATTATTATTTGGAATGGATTATTTAGTTTTTCTACTGGGTGGGCAGTTAGTAATGGGCCTCCTCAATTTGGTCCTAGTGCTGGAGAGCAGGCATGTATGATGGCTTGTATGGGGTGTACTTCTCCCGGTGTTGGATGCACTGGAAATCAACAAGAGTGTTTTGCCGAATGTAATGTTAATAAGCCAGAACAAACTTCTGAAGAGAGTTGTGTTGATAAGTGCACTTTGAAAGGTTGTGGGGAATTTGATTTTTCTTGTCAACAAAAAAATCAGGCGATTTGTGATAAAGAATGTGGGATGATTAAAGAGCCGGAGGCTAAATCTGAGGAAGAGCAGTGCATCAGAGATTGCGTTAATGCTGAGAGTCCAGGATTAATTTGTCAGGCTGGAGAAGGTGGAGAAAAGGGAAATGAAATATGTCAAGAGTGCGCTAAATCATGTGAACATTTGTATTCTGGACCTTGTTTAGATGAATTGAAACTTGATGAGGCGAAGAGCGCTTGCAATACTTGTGAAAATTGTTATGCCGAGCCTGTAATGGGAGATTCTGGGGAAGGTTATGAATGTATAGTTAGTGTTAAGTGTGGAGATTCTTCAGGTGAATTTGGAGATGATGCCGGAACTGGGCTTGGAGTTGAAGAGGAAGGGTTTGTTGCAAAGATTGGCGATGCAGTAGGTGGTTTCTTTAGCGGAGTAGGGAATTTCTTTAAGGGATTATTTGGTGGAGAGAGTTCTGAATAGATTTTTATGAAAAACAGGTTTAAATAATTGGTCTGATTAATATTTTTATGAGAAAGAATTTTATTATTGCAATTATAGTAATATTATTTATAGTTGTTTCTTATTTTGTGTTTTTTTACAGAAGTGATTTTCAGGTTTGTTCATTTAGGATGATGTGTACTGCAGATATTAATTATATGTGCAATCCAGTAACTGAAGAGTCTAGAACTGTGCCCAGTTCTTGCTCTTGTGGTATTGATAAAGGAGTTCTTGAAAAGAGGGGTTGGGTCAGTTGTCCGGGACAATTAAGAGAGTAGACTTCTGATTTTTATATATCTTTTAAGCAACTCGTTAAATTATATTTCAATTAAATTTATAAAGATTAAATTAGTTGTATTTAAGAGATGATGGCATATAAGACCTTTATTTTGATAGTATTTTTATTTTCTATTATGGGTTTTGCTTCTGCATTTGAGTTTAATGGGACTGTTTACGATGTGAATGGGGTTGCTCTGAATAATACAGTTATAAATATTACAATTAGAAACAGTGCTTTTTCTGTTGTTGCATATAACTTTACGACTACAAATGCTTCGGGGTGGTTTAATATGACTGTTGGCGAGGTGGCTAATGGTTTTTATGAGCCGAGAATAACTTGGAGAAATTCCTCGACCAATTCTATAGAGTGGGTTGGGCAGTCGCTTCCTTCTTTTCCGGAAGAAATGCTTGTTCAAGTTGCAGGTACGTCTTTTTATTTAAAACAAGCCGGAACATTGAACATTACTGCAATAAATTCTACTGCTGGAAGAATTTCTTTTAGATATCAGATAAAAGACCAGAAACTTGGATATTCAATTGCAAGTAATTTTGATACTTCTGTATCTGAAGCTAGTGTTGTTGTTCCTAGAGGCAGAAATTATTCTATGATGATTTATCCTGATCAAAGTATGCCTGTTAGTTATAATTGGAATAATTTTACAGCTTCAGAGAGCTATAATATTAGCACACTTTCAAGATATAATTTTACTACTAAGATGATTCATTATCAATTCAATACTACGATGAATATTGTTAGAGTTAGCGGGTATATGAATTATTCTGGAATAAGCGGATGGAATACTTTTACTGTTGTGCCTTATCTTTTAGAACCTGGAAATATGGTTCATTCCAATTTTGGAGACATGCCTTATAATATTAGTGGATTTAGCGGAGGCACGGATATTCATAACTTGACTTCTGGTTTTTATAATATTTCTTTACCTTCCACTCCCGCCGAGACGTCAAATATTTTGTTATTTGCCACTGCTAGAAATGGGTCTGGATATTATGGGGGATTTAAGAATTTGACTAATCTTGGAAGTGGTGGGTTGAATCAGTTTAACTTTTCTGCTATGTCTGGGTTGTTTGGAAGCCCTGCAAATATAAGTATGGAAGATGTTTCTGGAGGGCAGGTCAATATAACGACTGCCAAACAGACTTTCAATTTAGTTAATCTATCTAATGCAAGTTTGAGTCAGGCGAATGTTCATGCGGAAGTTACTGTAGATTATTCTAATTATGGTCTTCAATTGGGAGAATTTACATGGATGGTTGACTCTGCTCAGGGAAGTGCTGCTCAGTTATCTTTGCCTTTGATTAACGTGACGGGTGTTAAAGAAATAAATGTTTTTGCCGGTGGAGGAGACTATGCTCCTAAGAGGCTTTCACCTAGTGTGTCTAATATAATTACAAATACTCTGGGAGGACTTTACAATATAACTTTGTCTTCTTTTGATCCTGGAGATATAGGAGGTACTCTTTCAAGTAGCAATATATTTATGGGGCTTACTTTTTCCAACTCTACGTGTTCTGTTCCTTTAGGTACTGGTTTTCCAGAATCTTGCTTTATTGGAGGTCTTGGAGGAAGCCAGACAACTATGGAGAGCTTTAATCCTATGCAAGCTGTCATGGGTGGAGCTACTTTGAATTTTATAATGGGAAAAACAGATAGCTCCAACAATCTTGATTTGGGTATTATTTATGTTAATGTTGATATGATTGCTTCTGGTCCGCCTGATGCAGCTTTTGATTCTTCGGTTACTGAATCTACGGGAGGTGGTTTTTCCGGAGCTGCTCGTTTTGGTTCTGCTGGTCCTACTATTTATGATTATGTTTTAGTTGGATTGCCTTATTCTACTTCTGCCGGTTCAGGTCTTAATGATACAGGCGATGTTAATATTTCAATACCTAACTTTTATGATGACAATTGGAATCTTATATGGAATGTTACTGCTAATGGAACTAATACCGGAGCTCTAGCAGGGAATTATTCACACTATTCTGCAAGACAGGGTGAGTGGAGTTATTTGTTAAATGGAACAACATGTCATACAAATTCTTCTGCAATCAATGTTACAAACCCTTGTTATATCGATAGGTCCAATGATATGGTATGGGTTAGACTTCCTCATTTTTCAGGAACTGGGCCTCAAATATCTGGCGCAGTTATCTCTACAAGTTCTTCTTCTTCTAGTTCGTCTAGTACTAGCGAAAGTGGAAGGAGTGGCGTTACTTCATTTTGGACAACTACTTTTTCAGAAGATAATGCCGAGCTTAGTGTTAAAGGCATTGTGATGAGAGTTCTTGGAATTGCACAAAGAGTTACTCTTAAAATAGGTGGTGAGCAACATACCGTTGGAATTGTTGGATTAACTGGGAATACAGCAACAATAAATGTTTCTTCAACATCTAGGCAGAAAACTCTTTCTATAGGGGAAGAATGGAAGGTTGACGTTAATTCTGGAGGGTTTTATAATCTGCTTGTGAAGTTGAATAGCATTAGTTCTAATAAGGCAAATATTTCGATGCAGGCAATAAATGAGCAAATTGCTCAGCCTGATTTGGAAGAAGACTCTGTTGAACAGCCTTCTACAAAAGAACCTGTTAAAGAAAGAAAAAGTTGGATTGTTGTTTTATTAGTTATTATCATGGTTATTATCGTTTTAGCCATGGCTTATAAGTTTAAGAATAAATTTAGACGTTAGGCTTTTTGAGAAGAATTGTTAAACAAATTTAAATACTTATTTTACTTTCATGTTTTATGAAAAAGAGTGCTGTTCGTAGGAATTCATTTTGGATGATGTTTCTTATTCTTTTGGTTTTAATTGCTTTTTATATTGGGCTTAGTGTTCGTTTTGATGATTTGAATATTTTTTCTAGGGCCATTATGACTTTTGTTTTGGGGTGGCTGTTCTTTTACTGTTATGGGAAGAGTAGTGGGCAGTTTTATCTTTCTGCACTTATTGGAATTGGTTTGTATGTTGCGCTGATTAATAGTTTTGGAATTCCTTATATCGGAGAGTCTCCTATTTCTATTGATTTGGTTTTAGGACCTTGGATGCTTT